>Ga0207652_10000011_pt1 | contig 246742 bp, 190 predicted proteins | sample KBSC63BmetaG_FD_184334 | JGI IMG/M metagenome (GOLD analysis project Ga0207652, IMG submission 184334) | Corn rhizosphere microbial communities from Kellogg Biological Station, Michigan, USA - KBS C6-3B metaG (SPAdes) (version 2) | ecosystem: Host-associated > Plants > Roots > Rhizosphere ...
TGTAAAACTTGTTCCGGTTCCTAAACTGCCACCCCCTGTTGCTGCTGCATACCAGTTGATTGTTCCTGATGATGCTGTAGCAGCTAATGCTACTGTTCCTGTTCCACAAATAGTATTAGCTGTTACTCCTGTTATAGTTGGAATCGGATTTACCGTAGCCGTTACCGGTGTTCTGCTTCCGGTAGTACATCCATTTGCAGTAGCATCTACATAATACGTGGTAGTTGAAGAGATGTTTGGTGTTGCAAAACTTGTTCCGGTTCCTAAACTGCCACCTCCTGTTGCTGCTGCATACCAGTTGATTGTTCCTGATGATGCTGTAGCACCTAATGCTACTGTTCCTGTTCCACAAATAGTATTAGCTGTTACTCCTGTTATAGTTGGAATCGGATTTACCGTAGCCGTTACCGGTGTTCTGCTTCCGGTAGTACACCCATTTGCAGTAGCATCTACATAGTATGTGGTAGTTGAAGAAATGTTTGGTGTTGTAAAACTTGTTCCGGTTCCTAAACTGCCACCCCCTGTTGCTGCTGCATACCAGTTGATTGTTCCTGATGATGCTGTAGCAGCTAATGCTACTGTTCCTGTTCCACAAATAGTATTAGCTGTTACTGCTGTTATTATCGGGATCGCATTGACTGTAATTGAAATTCCGTTGCTCGTAGCAGGGCTTCCACTTGTACATGCATCTGTTGACCTAACTACAAGCGATATAACAGTAGTTCCAACATTTAATGCTGAAGTTTGAAAGGTTGGTGTAGTTGGACCATTATTTACCCCATTTATTTGCCATTGATAGGAAAGATTTGTACCTGTGGTTGTAGGAGTAAATGTAACTTGATCGCCTGCACAAATCGTTGTTTTGGAAGCACTAATAGAAACAGTAACCGGATTGCTTGCTAAACCATTAGCCGTTACCGGAACACTGCCAGAAGCCCCTCCTCCTGCTATTGGAATTGTACCACTATAATCGGTAGCAGAAGTAGGAGAAAATAGCACAAATACATCTTGTGAACTGGATAGGTCAGTTGCATCAAAAGTTATAGAAGGTGTAAATGATCCTGAGGATATTTTTGAAAAAGTAAAACCAGCTAATGGCCCTATTGTAATACTTCCGGAATTTAAAGAATTCCCAGAAAGGGCAAAAGATTTAGTTGAGGTAGAAATTACACAAACATTTCCAAAAGATAATGAGGTTGGATTGACGGTAAAACTTTGACCGTTACTCTTTAAAATAAATCCAGAAACAATAAATAGCAATAAGTAAACTTTCCTCATATAATTCTTTAAAGAGTTATTTATTCCATTCGGCACAATTCTAATAACGGATCGGGATTAATTATATTTTATTTATGCAATAAAATATTACAGAGTCTTGGCAGAGGAAATTGGAAGCGTACGATACTCTTCATAAAGTAATCGTAAAAGAAGGTAGCTTTAGTTTTAGGAGAAATTGGAAGATCAATTCATGGGTTAAACACTACTCATCAAATTTGTTGTTGCAATATTAATACTTCTATTTTGATTCTGCAATTTATTTTTAATATTTTTTTTATGCAATTTCTTAAGGCTTTCACCTAAAACGGCAAAGTCCTGCAAATGAGACAGGAACTTCAAGGGAAAAGGAAGAGATTTTTAGAAAACCTCACCCCGACCCTCCCCAAGAGAGAGGGAGAAGGAAAGCAGCCTGTCACTAGGAGCACAAAGTTGCACAAAGAAGAAAATTGCATTTCACCTTCGTGTGCTTCGTGTCTTGGGGTGAAAAAAATTTTTTGGGTGAAAGTCAAAAAGAAAGCAGCCTCACACAAAGCCAGAAAGAGCACAAAGTTGCACAAAGAAGAAATTTGCATTTCACCTTCATGTCGTGTGCTTAGTGTCTTAGTGCGAAAAAAAATCTCTGGGTGAATACGTGCCCTACGATTAGAATTGAAGCTATTCCATATTGTAAACATTGATCGCAAAATTGATGACAGAAAATTAGTTACTTTGGCGGGAATTTTTTATAAATTGCGCCACGATGGATTATGGTAATTATTAATACTTTAGGGTTGATGTTATTAACACCAATCCGATAATCGCCTACCCGGATTCTATAATATTTCTCTTCTTTCTTTTGCCCTTCCAATTTTGTGAAATCAACTCCGCTTTCCTGTAGTGATTTTGCAGCATACAGTTTATCAATCACTTCATCAGCTAAAGCAATGATATGTTTTGGAAGTTTGCCCAATTCCTTAATGTAATTCTTAGTAATAATTACTTCCATTTATTAACTATTTCTTTATATTCATCATAAGAAATAGTTTCATCGTCTTTTGCATCGCGCATGTGTTCCAACATCAGATAATTCTCAACATCTTCGTTGTCAACAACGTTCAGCAATCTTTCTAATTCATCAGGCGTCCAATTCCCCCGCTGTTTTTTTACTGAAAAATTCTGAGGCTTTAACCCAAGCTTCTTAGCTATATAATCATTTCTATAACCACTAACATCAATAATGTTAGTAACGTTTTCCAAAAGCCTTTTATAACTTGAAACAATTGGTGTTCCCATGAATATACTAATTTATTTTGTTGACTACAATCACAATAATAGGGAATATTTTGCAATTAATAAAATAAATCAATTGCCAAAGCGTAGCACAAAGTGGCCATAGAACGTTTTTAACTTACTCATTTTCAATATGTTAATACAATACTTTTATTATTTGCACTTGACCGCCTGGTTTTGTTATCTCCAGTTGATAGATTCCATGCGCCAGTTTATAATCCCAATCGATGGTTTGTGCATCGCTTCCTTCGGTTCGCTGGATCTGTTTTGAAACAATAATTTGCCCTAACTGGTTCATCAGCCTGATGCCGTATTTACCAGATGGTTGGTTGATAAATTGAAGATTAATAATTCCATTGGTAATAGGATTTGGATAAATGGTGATCAATGGCTGTCCATTGCCTATTAAAACTTTCACTTTTTCAGAATAAGTTACTTTTCCTTTTTTGTCGATACTCCTGATGCGATAGTAATAATATCCCGGGATCACTTTTGTGTCCAGCCAGGCGTATGAAGTGCTGTCTGTATTCCCAGCCATTTGTGTTGCTACTTTTGCAAACTGCACTCCGTCGAATGATCTTTCCACTTCATACTGTTGCACGTTTTTCTCATGGATCACTTTCCAATTTACCTGTATATCATGATCTTTAGCATAAGCCTCAAGGGAAGTGATCGTCACCGGTAAAAATACCTGTTCCTTAAAGATGATGTCAAACCTGTTTACGGCCTTCGATTCCTTAATATTATCAATTTTAAAATTCACAACCGTGGTGTCTTCTGTGTTAAGCGCTGTTATTGTATTGAGGTAATGATCTTCCAGGAATGGTTGCATTCCGGTTTCAGTAAGTCGTTTGGCCACAAACACAAAGCGGTAATTTTGAACAGATGTGTTGAACAGATTCATGAAAATGGTATCTTGTTTTTCCGGTAACTGTCTTCTCTCCACTACCAGGTATTTATCATTTGTTTTAAGTACAAGATTTACTCCTCCGTTGAACATTTTAAGAGCATCCATGTCGTCCACTTTATTGCTATATTCATTTCCAAACTGTACCAGGGTCCCGTCAGAAATAGTTGTTTTGCCATCAGAGCCCACCGCGTACAGGTCAGTCCTTAATAATTGAACAGGAGATAAAGAACTTCTGAAAACTGTATAGTCAAATCCGGCAGCTTTGGATGTTTCATTAAATTGTAAACTGGCCCCTTTGGTCGTTTGAACAAAGAATGCCTGACCACTCTCAATATTATTGTTCATCTGATTCCCCGGAACTGAATAATAATTACCTCCCACGAGACTATAGGTAATATAGCTGCCGTAGCCAAAGCTTCCATAATCAGGAGATTTCCAGACAATAAAAGATTGCAGGGCGTTACCGGATTTGGCAACCTTTCTCATATCAATAGCAGAGGCATACGGATTTCCTACGGAAGAGAAAACGTCAGTGGAAGAAAGAGGCGTTGTGACTGAATAAGTCAATAATTTGCCTTTTGTGCGAAGGCGGGTTGCATTTGCAGGATCAAATGGCCCCGGGATACTCCGGTCACCCCTTACAAAAAGCATATACCCATTCGCATTGTAAATTTGATTGCCGGTGTTGGTGATTCCCTGCCAATCAGGAGAATTTGGATCGTTAGGGGAAGCACCCTCCTTATAAAATTTCATCGACGGAAACTGGGACCACATATCAAATCCGGCTCCGGTCCCGTAAGGACTCGTGATCTGCGTACCATAACCAGTAGAAACCTTCGAACCGTTCTCCATCCAGGTTTGCCAAACCGTTTCTCCCTTTGTTGGTGTTGCTAAAAACTCCCATGATTTACCATGTTGCAGTGATTTAATGTAGCGTTCTACGATTACATCTCCATCGAAGTTGTTCAAATTATTAACGCCATTGTTTGTGATATCAGCCACCCTCGCTGTGCCTTCCAAATTTGATACTAAGGTAACATTGTTACCGGTGTGAAGCGTGGTATTATTTACCGGCCCAAATGATAAAGTTCCGGTAATATTCAGCGTATCATTGGGAGTGGATCTTACCGTCGCACCTAGGGGATTGCTGATCTGAAGGTCTTTTAAGGTCCTCATTTTAAACAAACTTCCGGCGATGATCTGTGCAGTATCCGTACCCACATAAGTATGGCTGCTGCCACCGTTCAGCTCAATGCGACCATCGGTGGCATCCATGTATCCGTATTGGAAATTGGCGATGTTGGAATAGATTGCTCCCCTCACCTGTAAGGTGGCGGATTGGGTAACGGTTACTGAAGCATTTTGCCTGACCACAATATTTCTTACCTCCTGGGTTTCTGTTCCTTTCAGGATAGGATATAATTTGCTGGAAACTGTGGGGATGATCACATACTGGCAATTAATATCCGGCACCACATTGCCCCACCAATTGGATGGTGTGCCCCAGTCGCTACTGGTCGTCCCTTTCCATACGTTGGTGATGAGTAATGTGGCCGCCTGCGAATAAGTAGAATAACAAAAAGACGGATTTGACAATGAAGAGCGGTATTGATAGCCTTCCATTGTCTCCGTAATATTATTAATGGTTAACGTATTGGTAGTGACTCCGCTGTAATTCGGGCTATTGGTCAGGTTGGACCATCCTGAACCCCTGTTTTCCTGCCATTGAAACACCGTTGCATTTGCCGCCTGCACACTAAAAGTAGTAGAAAGCGGGATAAAAGGCTGCGGGCATAAAGTAATATTACCTGGTATGGCCGAAAGAATCTGGGTTGGGTTTACCGTCACCGACACGCTAAAAGGAGCGCCGGGGCATGCGGCCGGTGATTTTGGTATGACCGTATAAACTATTGTTATAGGTTGAGCGGTGGTATTAATCAAGCTTCCGGTTGTAAAAGAAGCTTGTGCATTTCCCGATGTCAACCCTGTAATACCAGATACAACAGGGGCAGCCCAGCTATAGGTTGTATTTACAGGGATTATATTTGTTCCTGAAAAATTCCCGGAATTCAAGGTAACGCTTCCTGCACTGCAAATAGCTGCAGGAGTTTGATTGGCGATGAATGGAGTTTGATTTACCGTAATACTAAAGGGAGAACCAGGGCTTAAGCAACCATTTATATTATTAACTTTGATATTTCCTGTATAAGTACCTGCCGGAATACCCGCGGGAATAGCCACCGGAATAGAAGTTGAAGATAAGATGGTATCAGATACAGTCAACAACCCATTTGAGGGCGCGTTCCAGGTTATACTATAATTAGTTGGCGAATAAGTTGGATTCGTATAAGGCAAAGCCAAAGTCTGGGTACTGGAATTGGTGCATACAGAAGCAGTTCCGGGTGTAATGGTTGGCCGGCCATTTACAATAACGGTAAGTTGGGTGGTGGTAATAGAGCACTCCCCTGTTTTGGTAACCAGGTCAAAAATATGTGTACCTACCGGTGGTGATACATGAATCGTTTGGGTGCTGTAAGTATAGCCTTCGCTGTGCCATAAATAGGAAACCGGTAAAAAGGTATTCACAAGTATCAGATTATCCAAAGCCCATGAACTGTTTCCTGTGCTGCTATAAGTAAATTTTACCCTTAAATTATCGAGGCCGATGTAGTTGGTCAGTGGGACAAATGAATGCACAAATCCTCCATTGGTAACACCCAGGTCACCTGGCAGATAATCGGCTAAAATACCTGTATAATGTGCGCCGCCATCTGTAGAGATTTCAATTCTGGCTACGGTTCCGGGCAATAAATGATACGCCTGGTAAAAGTCGAAGGTTGGTGATACCATCCCGACCAAACTAAAGACCGGGGTTTCTAAAGTTGTAGTCAGTTGGCCGTTGGCAATAGCGAATTTTTTATCAAACTGAGAATCGTAAGTAATGGTATCTGAAGTGCCGCCATAATAAGTTTTCGGGCCATTGGTTTCTGTCCACGGGTGTACCTTTCCATTGTCTCCATTTGCCGGAAAAACGATTGGTGAGCCATTATTTGTAACACTCCACCCGGCAGGGTTTGCGTTATCAAAAGCGCCATCTACTATGGAAGTCTTATCATTACTTAATCCGCTGGCAGTCATCGTAACCGTATCGCCCACACAAATGGTTAAGGTAGGCAGGTATTTAACTACTGGTGTAAAAATCGGGCTAACAACCACCACTGTATTTTTTGAAACGGCTGTGTCTGAGCAAACGCCATTTTGTAAAACGGCGCGGTAAAGTGAAGTAGCGGTTATATTTGAATATGTTAAGGTAGTGGAAGTAACATTTGGCAGAACGGTTGACCACAATGCGCCACCATTGGTAGAAAATTCCCAACGGGTAACATTACCCAGCTGGCCAGACAAGCTAATGGTGCCATTGTTGGAACCTGTACAAGCCCCCGTTATCAGATCCGGAGAAAGAACACCTCCCACAGGTTTTGAATCAACCTTAATAGTTGCTGAAGCAGCAGCGATCGATTGTGAACACGCAGTTGAAGTACCATCCTGTACGGATAAAAGCTGGTAAATAAAAGAGCCGGCGATATTCGTTGGCACTGATACGGTCACTGAATTTCCACTTGTTGTTTTTACCGTTTGGGTAGCCCCGCTATTGATAGAATAACTAAATGTATAAGGAGCAGTACCATTGGCACCCGTAAAGGTAAGGTTGGGCGAAGCTGAACCAATACAAACGGTGGTCGAACCACTGATTGAGGCAGTAGGTAATGGATTTACCGTAACAGCGGCGGTTCCGCTTGCGGCTGCACTACAATAATTTGCACTGCCCTCTTTTACATTTACCAATGAATAAGTAAAGGTTCCGGGAGTTGATGTGTTTACAGGGACCGTAACAGAATTGCCGGAGCTGGTTACAGTTTGATTCGTACCGCCATTTATATTATAGGTAAAGGTATAAGGGGCGGTTCCAGTTGCTCCTGTAAAGGTAATAACCGGTGAGGCAGAACCGGCGCAAACAGCCGTTGTACCTGCGATCGTTGCAGTCGGCAAGGGTTTCACGGTTATGGTTGCACTTCCGCTTTGTAACTGTGTACAGGCAGTTGAGCTTGCATCCTGAACGCTCAGAAGTGTATATTGGTAAGACCCGGCGGAGGCAGATGGTTGATCAACGGTAACTGAGTTCCCGGAAGTTGTTGTCACACTTTGTGTGGCACCATTATTTATTTTATAAGTAAACGTATAAGGTGCGGTTCCTGAAGCGCCACTAAAAGTTATTTTGGCTGCGCCGGAATTGAGACAAACGGTTGATGTTCCACTGATTGTTGCTGTCGGCAAGGGATTTACCAAAACAGAAAAAGCAGTAGGTGTTGCCGCATTACAACCGCCTACATCCGAGTAATTTACGGTTATTACCTGCGTGCCTGCTACATTCCATCGTACTGTAGCCGTCGAATCTCTGAAACCTCCGCCTGAAACCAGGGTGCCTCCTTCAGGAATGTTCCATGAATAATTGAGTTTTCCTGATTCAGTAGTATAAACACCGGTTGAATTTGCGCAAATCGCAGCAGGCCCTGAAAGGCCTGGTGAACTTCCTGCACCATTGGCCACGGTAACAGAAGTGGCGCCGGTACAGCCGTTGTTGTCAGTGTAATTAATATAGATTGTTTTAACACCGGTTCCGACTCCCCACGTGATTGTGGCCGTAGGATCATTTACAGTTCCACCTGCGGTTATTGCACCACCCGTTTCTGTCCAGGTATAATTTGTCATCCCGGATTCAGTTGTATAAACATCCGTGGTATTGGGGCAAATTGGATTGGGGCCTTTCAAAGACGGCACCGGCAGGGGATTCACTTTAATGATGAATGTCTTTGAGCTGCCGCTACAGCTTGCCCCTCCATTGGTATATGTTGGAATAACGGTGATTGTTGCAGTTACTGCCGTAGTGCCTGAATTTTTTGCAACAAACGATGCTATGTTTCCACTTCCTGATGATGCAAGGCCAATTGAAGAGTTATTGTTTGTCCAATTATAAACTGTGCCAGCTACATTTCCTGAAAACATGATGGTGTTAACCGGGGTATTACTACAAACCGTCTGATCACTAATGGCGTTTACTGTTGCTGTTGGATTTACGGTAATCGTAAAAGTTAACGGAGTACCATCACAAGCGCTTCCGCCGTTTGAATAAGATGGGGTTATTGTAATTGAAGCCGTAACAGGCGTGTTGGTGTTATTTGTTGCAGTAAACGAAGGAATATTTCCGTTTCCTGACCCCACGAGGCCGATGGAAGTATTATTATTTGTCCAGGAATAATTCACTGTTCCTCCCGTTGCTGTACTTGCAAAATTGACAGGAGATGTTGCAGAATTATTGCATACCGTCTGATTGGCTATTGAATTTACTTTTGCTGTCGGATTTACCGTAATGGTAAAGGTTTCCGGCGCACCTGCACAAGCGGTTCCTCCGCTTGTATAAAAAGGTGTTACCGTTATGGTAGCTGTTAGCGGTGCGACCCCATTATTTACTGCCACGAATGAGGGAAGATTTCCTGTGCCACTTCCAGCCAGACCAATAGAGGGTGTATTATTTACCCAGTGGTAAGATACTGTGCCGGCTCCTGAAGTGGGAGTTGTAAAATTGACTGCGCTGGTTGGTGAGTTGTTACACACCGTTTGATCACTAACCGGATCAACTGTGGCTGTTGGGTTTACTGTGATAGTAAATGATGAGGCAGTGCCAGAACAACTTGTTCCTGCATTCGAAAAAACGGGTATTACGTTTATGATGGAGTTAACCGGAGAATTGGTAGTGTTGGCAGTTAAAAATGAAGGAAGATTTCCTGTGCCGCCTGCATTCAAACCAATGGAAGTGTTACTATTTGTCCAATTGTAAGTCATCGTTCCTCCTGTTGCGGAACTGGTAAAGCCTGGCAGACTGAATGTAGAATTATTACAAACTATTTGATTGCTTAATCCGGTGACAACTGCCGTGGGATTTACGGTAATTGTAAAAGTTGATGTGGTGCCGGCGCAACTTTTTCCGGCGTTTGTATAAAAGGGAGTTACAGAGATATGAGCAGTAATGGGAGTATTACTGCTGTTCGTAGCCGTAAAAGCGGGGAGATTTCCTGTGCCACCGGATGCAAGGCCAATTGATGAATTGTCATTTGTCCAGTTGTATGTTACCGTTCCGGCTCCTGTTGCATTGGATGAAAAGTTCACCGCAGCTGTTGCGGCCTGATCACAAACCGTCTGATCACTTATTGGAGTAAGCGTTATGGTAGGGTTTACCGTAATTTTAAAGGTTTGAGCAGGAGCGGCGCAAGATACACCCTGGTTTATATATGTTCCGGCAAGGGCAAGTGTTGCTGTTACCGGTGCGTTTCCTGAATTGGTTGATGTAAATGCAGGAATATTTCCACTGCCAGCCCCGGCAAGGCCAATTGAAGTTTGGTCATTTGTCCAGGTATATACAGTGCCCGGAACCGTGCCTGAAACTGCGATAGAACTTACCGTTCCGTTATTGCAATCGGTCACATCGGCCACAGGATTGATAACTGGTGTTGGGTTTACTGTTATGGTAAATGTGGAAGGCGTTCCTGCACAGGTTTTTCCCGCATTTGAGATAGACGGAGTTACCGTTATAGTCGCAGTTACTGGTGAAGCGCTGGTATTTAGTGGAGTGAATGCTGGAATATTTCCCGATCCGCTTGCCGGTAAGCCCATGGCAGGCGTATCATTTACCCAGTTGTAAAGGAGCGCGCCACCGGTAACGGGGCTTGTAAAATTAAGAGCACCTGTCAGTAAATTGCTACAAACTACCCGGTTTGGTACGTCATCTAATGTTGATGTTGGATTGACGGTAATGTTAAAAGTCGTTGGTGTTCCGGGACAGCCATTATAAGAAGGTGTTACTGTAATTGTTGCAATAACGGGTGTGCTTCCATTATTTATGGCTGAAAAAGAAGCAATATCTCCAGTGCCACTTGCATCTAAACCTATGTAATGAGCATTGTTTGTCCAGTTATAAGTGATGATGCCTCCTGTTGCCGGACTGCTAAAGTTTATACCGGTTGTTGATGAATTATTACAAATGGTTTGGTTGCTCACCGGATTGGCTGTTGCCGTAGGATTTACGGTAAATAAAAAGGAGAACGGAGTTCCATTACAGGTTTTTCCTCCATTTGAATAAGTAGGGGTGACCGTTATGGTTGCTGTTACCGAAGCCGTTCCGGTATTTTTAGCGGTAAACGAAGGCAGGTTGCCGCTGCCGGAGGATGCCAACCCAATTGAAGTATTATTATTTACCCATGAGTAAGAGACTGTTCCGCCTGTTGCCGGGCTGCTAAAGACCACCGGGCTTGTAGATGAATTATTGCAGGCTATTTGGTCTGGTACAGTAGTAATTGTTGCAGTTGGGTTCACCGTAATGGTAAATGTGGTTGGCGTGCCGCTACAGTTGCTTCCTGCATTTGAATAAGAAGGAGTAACTGTTATGGTAGCTGTTAGCGGTGAATTTGTATTATTGATTGCCGTAAATGCAGGGATGTTACCTGAGCCACTTGCAGCCAAGCCTATTGAATTATTGTTGTTCGTCCAGGTATAAGAAATTACTCCTCCTGTTTCCGCGCTGCTAAAAGTAACGGCGCTCGTGGAACTGTTGTTACAAACTATTTGAGAAGTTACCGCATTCACCGTTGCTTTTGGATTTACGGTATTGGTAATCGTTGTTACCCCACCGGCACAACCATTTAAAGTGGGTGTTACATTATATTCAACGGTACCCGGTGCTCCGGTGCTGTTTAAGACTTGCGTAATGCTGCCCCCCGACCCTGAAGTTGCGCCGGTGACATTATTTACATTACCGGTTGTCCAGCTAAATGAAGCGCCTGAAGGGCTGCTTGTTAAAACAATATTTGTTGAAGTGCCGCTACAGGAAGATTGTGAAGTTAAAGTGGAAACAGTGGGTGCCGGCAGAATTTGAGAAGTAAGCGTAGCATGAACTGTTCCCATACCATCCCCATTGATTACACCTGTTCCGCCGGTTCTTGTTATGGTTTGATTGATAGCCGGCCCGTTAATACCTCGTATTTTAAGTCCACTTAATTTTAACGAGTCAATTTTATTATTTCCGGAAACGGAATAAGTAATTGTTATTGTAGTAGCTGTAAGGGCTACAGTTGGGTATGGTGAAATGACATTGGCGCCGGAAGCATAATTGATCGAACCCGTTCCAGATTGAAATTCAAAATTGGCAGGTGCAGTTAAAATGATCGTTCCATTGGTTGCGGAAGAAAAGTCTCCCGTACTTTTTTCTCTTATAACTATATCACCTAAAGAAAAATAATCTGTTGGGAAATTGCCACAGGTTGTTACGTTTAGTGAGGGTGCGGTAATAGTTACTTGTGCAACAGTAATTATTGGCATTATTGCTATCGCTAAGGCAACAACAATCTTTTTAAAATTAGCTGGAATTCCATCAAAAATCCTACAAACTGAGGAATGCTCCCAACCCAAAATTGCCTGGTAAATTTTCCCCATACATAAACGTTTTCATAAAATACTGATCTAGTATAACGAAAGAGTTTATGATTTATTTTATAAAATGAAAATATTTTTTTGAAAAATGCCAACTGAGACGTTGCTCGGAATCAGAATCTTACGCAATGTCCACTCCTGTGAGACTTTGCCATGAAAGAAAATAACAACGGAGACGTTGCTTCTAAAACATTTTTGGGCAAGTTCGCTGGTTCTTATGGATCCTGGATAATTTTCTATCTGAATACCTGTTTCCACCTCCGACTCCCCAATTATTACCACCCCTGCCAGAAGAGGATTCATCTCTTCCAAAGGCGTAGCCGATTTTAAAGTTAAGGGTAAAATAAGAATCATCATTTAGTGGATTGCCTCTTCGTCCACCCGGACGGGCTGTTGTTTGAGGGTCAGGAGTTCCGGGCCTGATGCGGTTATTTAAGATCAGTGCATTCTTCAGATCTGTGCCCGTTAAATATTTACTGAACAAAGCAGGATCAATATATTTATCATGTACATCATCCAGGTAATCGGTAAAAATCATTCTGCTGATATACTCTAAACGAACATTGAATTTTGGTGAAACTTCATAAGAAACACCTATACCCAATGGAACGTTGACTTTATTCAATTTGTAAACTTTTCTATCAGGGTATTCGGCGAATCCCTCACCTTCTGTGTGCAAAGGGCGCAGATCAATCCATTCTCCATTTAAATTTGCCTGGGGATTAAAATGAAAATAACCGATGCCACCAATCAGGTAGGGAGAAAATGCGTGGGGATAGCTTTGTGGATCTGTATTTCCAAAAAATTCTAAGGGATGAAATTCAAGGGTCAGAGAGATTTCACGGATCGGGCTTCTGAAACTTAAATTCCTGGTATATCTTCCAATTGCAGGATTCGGTGGTTTTACGGGAGCTAAAAGACTGTCATTTGACTTAACAGTGCCTACTGAAGCTTCAAGACGAATCGCTAAAAAATGTTTATAAGCCGCACTTCCATAGATGCTTCCAAAAAAAGTAGTGCTTTTCAAATTCAAATCTTTAGGCCCCCTGGTTCCATATGCCCTTCTTCCACCAATATCCGTCAAACTATTCATTGGCCCAACAGAAATTCCTGCTTCGTAGCTGAAGGCCTGGTCATAATATCCCTGTGCGCCGCAATGAACGTATAAAACTGTTAGTAAGAAAAATAAGTAGAATTTCAGTTTCATGAAAGACGGTTGTTTTGATCGGCGCACTTGTAAATACAAATTAAACGAATCTTTTTCTTATATCTTATTTTTTGGAAGAGTTTTTTTTAAACAGCTATTGCGCGCGAAATGAACCCGGGGATCAGATCAAATGCCTGGGTGATTTTTTAATCGGAGGGTGAAACTTTCTTTGGAACGAGCTACAAAACAACAATCGATTCGATTGTTAAACTTTTATCAGGTTTGGTAATTTCTAGCTGGTAAATTCCTTTACTTAAATGACCACAATGTATGGTCTCTTTATTATTGCCAGAGGACTGATTAAGGGTCTTTGAAACAACAACTTCCCCAACCGGATTGATTAACCGGATTTCATACCTGCCTGCCGCCTCATTGGTAAATTGTAAATTGATGGCCCCCTGTACAATTGGGTTGGGAAAAATAGCTACAGAACTTGCCGATTCAACCGAAACTTTTATAATTTGGGAATAGGTAGAGATCCCATCTTTGGTTATGCAACGGATACGATAATAATTATTTTTATCTATTGGACTTTTGTCTGTGAAATCATAGTTGTTTACGCTTTTATTAACTGCTGCCACCTCAGCAATTGAAGTAAAGTTGTTTCCATCCAAAGATTTTTCTACCTGGTATTTTTGCATACCGCTTTCATTTTCCACATTCCATTCTACCAAAATATCTTTATTCTTTAGAACCGCCTTAAGTGAGGTAAGCGTAACCGGTAACGCAGCCATTTGCCGGAAAACTACTTCAAACCTATCTGAGGCAGCAGAAGGCCGATCTGCTGTAATCGAAATGTTTACAAAGCTGGTGTCTTCCAGGCTTAGCGGGGTAGAAGTATTTAAAAATTTGTCAATCAGGAATGCTTCCAAATCAGATGCCTGCAGATTTTCAGGAACAAACCTCAACTGGTATGTTTGCTGACGCAGGTTGCTCATGGCGTAAAAGATGGTGTCTTGCGCAGTCACGGGCGCTTTTGCTTCAACAGCCAGGATCTTTCCAGCTCTTAGAATTCCAAAATTTTCGCCGCTGTTAAATATTTTAAGCGCATCATCGGCATCGATGTTATTGCTGAAAGCCTCATCAAAAGCCACCGCGTTTCCATCTGCAATCGGGGCATCAGCGTTGGGCCCTGTAAAAAGGCTTACCCTGAGGAATTGTCTTTGAGAACTCTCTTGGCTACTGGCTTTGCGGGCAAAATTAAGGGAGCCGGTCGTTTTACTATTTTCGTTAAAAGAAATCGAAGCGGCAACTGTTCCGGTGGCATGCACAAAGACTGCCTGGCCTGACTGAATGATCTTGCGGGTTACACCGGAGGGATATGCGTTTGTTCCGCCTGGAACGGGTTGCCAGTTATTTGAGGCGCTGATGGTTTGATAGCCACCTAAACCATAAGAACCGTATAGGAATGGATCCCAGGTATAAAACTTATTATCTACCCCCCCGCTTCTTGTAAGTAAGGTAAAATCAACCGGTGAAGCATACGGATTTCCGATAGATTGATAATGATCCGGCAACACACTGATGGCAGCTTGGGTTCCGGTATTCAGATTCCCCTTTGAACGTAATATGGTTTGCTTTGGAGGATCTGAAACACCGCTCACGGTTCTATCGCCACGAATAAAAAGCATATACCCTTTTGGGTTATAAATTGGACCGTTTGCATTGGCTACCGCGATATAACTGTTGCTAGCATCGTCATAATATTTGATAGAAACGCCTGGTGAATAGGCATCGAAACCTGCGGCAGTTCCGGCTGGGCTGGTAATTAATGTGCCATAGCCCCCTTCCGTACGCTGATCTTCCATCCAGCTTTGTTTTAGAGTTTGTCCATTTGTCGGGGTTGCCAGAAGCTGCCACGATTTGGCATGTTGCCCGCTTCCGGTGCCCAGATTGATATAACGGTCAACAATTACTTTTCCTATAATGGCATTTCCTGTACCAACAATTCCTATACTTGCTGTTGCGGCACTGGTTGACAACAGATTCAGATTATCGCCGGTATTTAATTTAGCAACAGAGCTTCCAAAGGTTAAAGTTCCTGAAAGCTTTAAAGTATCATTTAGAGTGGAAGTAATGGAAACGCCAGCGGTACTGGTATTATTGATAGTTAAATTTTGAATGGTTTTATCATAAAACATGCTGCCGGCAATCGTTTGAGCGCTTCCTCCAATCATGCCAATTGTACCTTTTGTCGCATCTAAAGTTCCATTATTGCTGATGGCGCCCGAAACTCTCAAAGTGCCCAATACTTTTAATGCAGCGCCGGAGGCGATGGTAAGATTATTGACAGACGCAACTGTTGAGGCAGAAATAACCGGAGAATTAGCTGATGCAGGGATCGTAATATTTGACGAAGAACCTGGAATGGCGGGACACCAGTTGTCCGCATCATTCCAATTACTGGTTACGCCGAGCCATGTATTTCCTGCTCTCACATTCACCGAGATTGTTTTTGTTTTTGAAAATGCATTTGCTGTGGCAATGCAGGTGATGGTATAGTCGCCGGCAGATGGCGAGATGCTTGCGGTTGTCTTATCCGAATTATAGCTAAACGAGCTCGAAGCAGGACTAACAGACCATTGATAAGAATAAACAACGCCACTAACCGTTTTTTCCGGTGCAACCGATAACGAAATCGCACTACCTGCACAGACCGGCGAATTAGAAGTGAGGGTATAATCTGGTAAGCCGCCCTGGAGATTAAATTGTTCAAAAGTAAAAGTGGAGACGCTGGATTTATCACTTGATACAGCAATAATCGTAGAGCCAACGATCAGTCTTTGCGAGGAGTTGCCATTTCCTGAAGTTGGCTGCAGGCCCGGCGATGAATTATCAATATCAATACTAGTGCCTGCTTTAAAAGTGAGATCACTGTTGTTTGTCCAATATATTTGCCCAACTGGTGAATTAATGATTACGCTTGTAAATCCTGACAGATAAACATCCGAGGATATTTTGAGTGTTCCATTAATAATCAACACGCCTGACTGCCCGGTAAGCGTTCCTGCATCCACTGTTGAACCGGCAGGTATGGTATAATCTGCAAAAGCTGAGATACCCAAAAGAAGATTGATTAGCATAAAAAATACCAATCTTTTCAAAATATCCGGTGCACGGAATAAAGAACCTGTGCCCTTCAATAACGCTGTCGAATTTGGAAATTGAGATTCAAAAGAGCATTCCTTCCTGAATAACGCGTTATGCATCGAATTGGATAGCCGGATGTTCATCATATTGGATTTCAATCTTCTCATCCTTATTTAACGCCCAACTGAAGGATTATAGTATAAAATGAGATAAATTATTTCATTCCTAAATATATAATTAAGAAAAAATTAAAAAGCTCCCCTTCCGACTGAAGTTGTTTATCCATAGGGGATTGCGGCAGAAATAACCGGTAGAAACGGAGCAAATTTATTAAAGAGAAAATATAAAAGAAATTTGATAATAATGAACAGCTTCGCTGCGAAAACCGCCTGTCATTTGCTGAACAGTAAATCAACACATAATAGGAATTCTTATTTAATTTCCCTACAGGCATGTTATTTGAGATTTTTGGAAACTATAATCTTTTTATATGATTAGATGGCATATTGGATGTTCGGGCTTTCATTACAAACATTGGAAAGACATCTTTTATCCCAAAAAGGTTCCTCAAAGAACCTGGTTTGAATATTATTGCCAACATTTTAATACACTCGAATTAAATGTTACGTTTTATAGATTTCCTGAGCTTTCAGTTTTCAAAGGATGGTATCAAAGAAGCCCTTCTGATTTTTCCTTTTCAGTGAAAGCGCCACGGTTGATCACTCACTATAAAAAAATGAATGATTGCGAAAAAATAATTGCTGATTTTTATAAAACAGTTGATGAAGGATTGAAAGAAAAAACCGGATGCTTTTTATTTCAGTTTCCTCCGCGTTTTAATTTTACAGAAGAAAGGCTGGGTAAAATCATTCATAATCTTAGTTCCCGTTTTCCAAATGTGGTTGAGTTTCGTCATACCAGTTGGTGGAATGAAAAAGTCTATAAATTATTGGGAGAAAATAAAATTAGTTTTTCAGGCATGAGCCATCCATCATTGCCTGAAACAATTATTGAAAACACTTCCTTGTTTTATTATAGAATGCACGGGGTGCCCCAGTTGTATCAATCTCCTTACTCTTTAACTGAATTAAGAAAAGTGGTAAAAGAAATTATTTCTTCAAAAAAAATAAAAGATGCTTTTATTTATTTTAATAATGACATTGGAGGCAATGCGGTAAAAAACGCGAAGGAGATGACAGAGGTTGTTGAAGGTTGGAAGTTAAAAGTTGAAAAGTGAAAAAGCTAAAAGTTGTTGAATTTTCAACCCCTACCCATCATATAAAACATCACAACGGCGGCCGATGACATAGCAAAAAAAGTGATCCACAGCATAATTTTTGAAAGCATGCCGCTTTGATACTGGCCCATAAGCTTTTTATTTACTGAGATTTTAATGATCAGAAAAATAAGTGGAACCGCTGCCACGCCATTTAATACTGCAGAAAATACCAATGCTTTTACCGGGTTGATGCCGATAAAATTAATGATCAACCCAATGAGGGTTGCTATGGTAATGATTCCATAAAAGCCATGAGCTCTTTTTAATTTTAAATTCAAACCGGACCTCCAGTTTACTGCTTCAGAAACCGCATAGGCGGCCGATCCTGAGAGAACCGGCACTGCTAAAAATCCAAGCCCGATGATTCCGATTGAAAAAATTAATTTAGATAAATAACCTGCATGAGGGAAAGAATGCACCAGCGGTTCAAGTGCTCTGGCCGCGTCAGCAGCGGTTTTAATGTCGGTTACGCCTTTGCTATGCAATACTGTGGCTGCCACTACCAATATGCTCCAGGTAGTAATTTCAGAAATGATCATTCCGGTATTATTATCAATTCGCATTGAAAGAATATTACTTTTCCGGATAGAAGGTAAGCCATGTTTCATCCATTTTTTTTCTTTCACTTCTTCTACCTCCTGCGAGGTTTCCCAAAAAAACATGTAGGGCGATATAGTGGTTCCGAGCACGCCGGTAATAATAAAGAAGAATGCAAAATTAAATTCGATGTGAGGAATAAAAGTCGCTTTAAGAACTGTAATCCACGGCATTTTTACAATAAAAACGGTGAGCGGATAAGCGAGTAAGCATAGCGCAAGCCACTTTAAGATTTTTGCATAAACTTTATAGGTTGTAAAAATTTCAAGGATTAAAACACTTGCCGTAAAAAGCAACGTCCATACGATAAAAGGAAGGGGAAGAATTAATTTTGCAGCCGCAGCCATAGCGCCGAGATCCGCACCGATATTTATGGTGTTTGCAATTAAAACCAGCCCGACAACTGTATATAAAATCTTAGCATTATAATTTTCTTTAACGATGGCCGCGATTCCTTTGCCTGTCACCATTCCTATTCTGGCGCACGCTTCCTGCACCGCCATCATAAACGGAAGCATATACAATGCAGTCCATAATTGTCCATAGCCAAACTGGGCGCCCGTTTGCGAATAAGTTGCAATGCCTGACGGATCATCATCAGCAGCGCCGGTAGTAATTCCAGGCCCTATCACTGATAAAATTTTTTGAAGCTTGTTTCGTTTGGCCCTCGTTTTTTTTTCAGGAGGCATTTTTAAGAATTGAGATTGTAAGTTAAATAATTGAAAGAATAAGTTGGAATTTTATGTGGTTGAATTTTGAATTATTCCTTTTCCAGTAAACAAATAAATATCTCAGATCTTTGATCCAATTCAAAAGAAAAAGAGGCCTTGCGAATTGATAATTTTTTTATAAAACATTGTCTCAAAAAATTCAAATCAACTAAGTTTGAAAAAAATAAAGAATGACATCGGCTAAGGAAAATCAGCAAAAAACCAAAACAGAAATACAATTTTTTGATTATCCGCAAAACCGCTGGACGAATTTAAAGTACGCGATCAGTGTTTTCGTTGAATTTATAAAGGGCTTCCGTGCATTGCATTTTGTTGGGCCCTGTGTTACTGTTTTTGGCTCCGCCCGATTTAAGGAAGGGCATCCTTTTTATGAACAGGCCAGGGAACTTTCAGGAGAAATTGCAAAGCTTGGTTTTACGATTATGACCGGCGGCGGCCCGGGGATCATGGAAGCTGCAAACCGCGGTGCAAAAGAGGTTGGAGGAAAAAGCGTTGGTTGTAATATTGTATTGCCCCACGAACAACATCACAATCCATACCTGGATAAATGGGTCAATATCAAATACTTTTTTGCACGAAAAACCTTGTTGATGAAATACTCTTATGCATTTATTGTAATGCCAGGCGGCTTTGGAACTTTGGACGAATTTTTTGGTGCCATCACGCTCATTCAGACCAGGAAAATACAAATGTTCCCAATCATCATTTTTGACAAAGAATTCTATCAGAATATTGTAGAGCATAATCAGAAAATGCTGGAGGCAGGAACTATTTCTAAAAACGATGAAGAACTGTATATTGTCACCGATTCAATTCCTGAAGCGATTGAATACATCAAAGAAAAAAGTATTCTCGCTTTTGGATTAAAATATATGAAACCCAGGAAAGCCTGGTGGGGATTTTTGGAGAAAGGATTTAAAAGAGTTTTTTAAATTTACGGCACGAATTAAAAAAGGAGAAAATTATTTTTAATTAAATTTTTTTGAACAATCTTACTCTCCTATATTTGCACTCCTTCCAGCGAAATTCTGATGGAAGAAATAAGGGAGCATAGCTCAGTTGGTTTAGAGCATCTGCCTTACAAGCAGAGGGTCCGCGGTTCGAACCCGTGTGCTCCCACACTGATAAAGCCACTTACGCAATCCTAAAAGTAAGTGGCTTTTTTATTTAGCAAAAATTTTTTTAAAATTATGCTACTGATCTATTTGCCGGAAATTTCTTCCAGATGCGCCTATGCATTTGATTTGATTTTTAAACAGGAGTTTGGAATTGACTATCGTACAACCACTGCTGTTACTGAGTTTGAAGACTACACTGAGGAAAAAATAAATTATTCCCATTCGAAAATCTCCAACGGTTTTTTTATAAAGGCTGCTTCATTATTGTTTGAAAATGAAATAAAAATACAGAAAATAAAAGTTGAACAAAAGCATCAAACAAAAGTTTTATTTCCAAATGCTGATGACGATTTAGGGTTTGATATTTTTGCTGCTGTCTTTTATTTGATCAGCCGCTACGAAGAATATTTGCCTTTTACTCCGGATGAATACGGAAGATTTAAAGCGGAAGATTCTCTGGCATTTAAAAATGATTTTTTGCAATTACCAGTTGTAAATATTTGGGCAGATGTTTTTAAAAAATTTCTTCAAAAAAAGTTTCCATTATTAAAAATAAAACCGACTGGCTTTACCGCCATCGTGACTTATGATATTGATGTTGCTTATAAATTTTCCGGGAGAAATTTTATAAGAACGACCGGCTCTTTTGTAAAAGATCTTGCTGCATTTAAAACAAAAGATATCAAAGATAGAATGCAGGTTCTTTTAAAAAGAAAAGCCGATCCATGGGATGTTTATAATGACTTAAAGAAGACCATCGTTAAAAATGAATTGTCAAGTATTTTCTTTTTTTTATTGGCTGATAAAACCAGGCACGACAGAAATCTGAATTATCAAAATCCGGCTATGAGAAGTCTGGTAAACAAGATTCTAATGTTTGCTGAAATTGGCATTCATCCGTCATTTTACTCTTCGGTTTTTGCTGAAAAGATTTTAATTGAAAAAGAGCGGCTTGAAAATCTATCCGGAAAAAAAATCGGCAAAAGCAGGCAACATTATTTAAAATTTATTTTGCCCGGCACTTATCATTCACTTATTGCGGCCGGCATTACGGAAGATTATTCGATGGGCTTTTCAGGAATGCCAGGCTTTCGGGCCGGAAACTGTAAGCCGTTTTATTTTTATGATTTAAAAAATGAAAAGCAAACTGGTTTAAAAATATTCCCGATCACATTTATGGAGAGTACACTGAACATTTCTCTGCATCCAAATGAATCTTTTGAAAAAATAGAATCGCTTTTGCAGGAAGTGAAAAATGTTGGTGGAACTTTTATAAGTCTTTGGCACAATCACACAATCAGCGGTACAGATGAATATAAAGAATGGAAAAATGTTCATGAAAAGATGATCCAAAAACTTGTTCAACATTTACGATAACTGATGCATAAAGTCAACCAGGGATTTTTCTTCATTTTCCCAATTTAATTCTTTAGAAGCAGCTATAGTATTCCGTTTCCAAATATCATGCGCCTCTTTATTTTCTGAAATCTCTATAACTTTCTTGGCCATTTTTGGCGGATCAAAACTGTCAATAAAATCACCGGTTTTATATTTGATCATAATTGATTTTATTTCTACCGCCTCGGATGATAAAACAGGAATCCCTGCCTGGAGGTAATCAAAAAATTTATTCGGAAGTGCAAATAAATGCTCGTCAGTAACACCAATCTTTTCAAATATTAACCCGAGAAAACCTTGTCTGGTATATTCCATCATTTGCTGGTAGGGCAATACGCCAACAAAAATAACTTTGGATTGAAGTTTTAAATCATCAACCATTGTTTTCAATTTCTTTATGATTGTGCCGCTGCCAATAAAATATAAATTGAAATCATCCGGCAAAAACTGCATCATGAGTATCGCTTCTTCTGCACCGCGATTTTCATTTAAACCCATGCCCTGCATGATTAAAATCTTTTTATCAGCCGGCAAATTAATTGCTTCCCTCCGAGCATTTTTTTCAAATTCATAAGGAACATTCCTGATCACCGTTACCGGAACTTTATATTTATTTTGGTAAATATTTCGGATAGAATCATTCACCGTAATTACGTTTTTCAACCGTGGAAATAATTTTTTTTCCAACATTTCCCAGATCTTTTTTGAAGATCTTTTATAAACGCTTTCCGTGAAATATTCATGGCTGTCGTAAACTAATTTTGAATTTTTCAAACGGGAGATCATAAAATTTGGCAACAGTGTATCCAAATCATTTGACCACAAAATATCTGCTTTTTTAAAAAGTAAATAAAAAAATAACTGGACATTAAAAACCAGGTACATCAGCGGCCCCCGGCTGAAAAGATTATAAAAGCGAATCGTTTTATAAGGCAAATCTTTCAAAAGAAAATTCCTTTTACTTTTTCTTCCGACCAACAAAACATCATAGCCCATTTTATAAAATGTATTGCATTCTTTTTGCACCCGCTGATCGGTAACTAAATCGCTGATAACTGAAACGATAATTTTTTTTCTCAAAAATTCAGTAATTTTTATTTGCAAATATTAAACAAAATAAACTGAGTTTTGTATTCAATTTGCTGATTTGCTCATTGGATAATTCGTTCATTATAAAACCTACTCACCTTCATATCGTTTGCCTTGACGTGCCCTACCCGCCTGATTATGGCGGCGTATTTGACCTGTTTTATAAAATAAAAACCTTGCATCAACTGGGTATAAAAATCCACTTGCATTGTTTTGAGTACGGCCGGGGCGAGCAACCCGAACTTAATCAATATTGTGAGGAAGTAGATTATTACCAAAGAGAGAAATTAATTCAAGGTATTCCGTTGCGCTTGCCTTACATCGTTAGTTCGAGGATCAACCCGGAGATGATAAAAAAGATTTCAAAAGATAAATACCCGGTTTTATTAGAAGGAATTCATTGCACTTATTATTTGTATCATGGCGAATTAAATAACCGGAAAGTGTTGGTACGACTGCATAATGTAGAATATGAATATTACCATCAATTATCAAAATCAACCAATAATTTCTATAAAAAAATTTATTACAAAATAGAAAGCAGGCTATTAAAAAAATATGAATCTATCATTGCAAGAAAAGGGAAATTACTTGCCGTTAATGAAAAAGATAAACTTACTTATCAAAAAGTTTTTTCGGCAAAAGATCTAGCATTTCTCCCGGTGTTTTTGCCTTTTCAAAAGGTGAATTCACAAACGGGAAAAGGTGATTTTTGTTTGTATCACGGAAATTTATCCGTTGCTGAAAATGAAAAATCGGCACTTTGGCTTTTGAAAAATATTTTTAATCAATTGATTAATTTTTCTTTTATCATTGCCGGAAAAAATCCTTCTGAAGCATTAAAAAAAGAGTCGGCGAAAAATAAAAATGCGCGGTTGGTTGAAAATCCTTCTGAAAAAGAAATGTCTGAATTAATCAGAAATGCACACATTCATTTATTGCCTTCATTTAATTCAACAGGGATAAAGATCAAATTGCTGAACGCATTATTTAATGGAAAATTTATTATTACCAATGCAGCTTCATTAGAAGGTACCGGCCTTGAAAGCCTCTGCAGCATTGAAGAGACAGCATCTGGTTATATAAAAAGGATCCGGGAGTTATTTGAAATTCCGTTTGGTGAAAATGAAATAAACAAAAGAAAGGCGCTCCTGGAAAATCTTTATGATAATGACAAAAACGCGCATCAACTTATGAAGTGGCTATAGAAGCGTTGTCATAAACTTTTCCCCGCTCTGTTTTTATTGTTCTGGCAGGAAATTTATTGATGACCGGATAATCATGGGTAGCCATTATGATTGCAGTTCCATAATCGTGAACGATGCTAAAAAGTAATCTCATGATTTCATCAGAAGTTTCGGGATCCAGATTTCCTGTCGGTTCATCGGCCAGTAATAACTTTGGAGAATTTAAAAGCGCTCTGGCTATATCAATTCTTTGTTGCTCGCCACCGCTTAATTCAAAAGGCATTTTAAAACCCTTTGTTTTCAATCCAACTTTATCCAAAACATCAGCAATTTTTTCATCCATTAATTTTTCGTCTTTCCAACCGGTGGCTCTCAAAACGAATTTCAGATTATTATTTACATTTCTGTCGGTAAGCAATTGAAAATCCTGGAAAACAACACCAAGTTCACGACGCAGATAAGGAATTTTTTTCCAATCTAATTTGCGGAGATCAAAGCCCACAACGGTTGCATCGCCCTCTTTCAAATCAAGGTCACCATATAAAGTTTTAAGCAGGCTTGATTTTCCGGTCCCGGTTTTTCCAACCAAATAAACAAATTCGCCGCGATTCACGGTGATATTCACATCCGATAAAATCAGAGAATCTCCATGATAAACATTCGCGTTTTTTAATTCTACAATAGCTTCTGGCATAATGATTCTGTGTGGTTAAAAATTGCTTTTAATGGGCGTAAAGTTAATTGTATAATTATATTTTTTATGAATGAAATATTATACAAGTGTTAAAAAGAGAATAATAATAAAAAATGAAGGAGGGAGAAAATTCTATTTGAATCAAAGTGAAGAAGCGTGAAAACAAAAGCTAAAAATTTCGATTAAACTTTTTTTCAACTCAGCTTTCGTAAGAATTTTCAGCTTCTTCACTTTTTTTCTAAATTAAATTTCTCTAAAAGAACTGCTTATCTCCAGAAGTAATGAATCCCGAATTTTAATGAAAAGATGTGCTTTACAAATTTGCTTATAGTATAAGCAATTTCAAATTTTACCATTGGTACACTCCCTTTTATTCTATAGTAAACAGAAAATTATTGACAGTTTATATTTAAACGCGTGTAAAGATTAGTAAAAAGATTTTTTAATAAAACTAAAAAAGCAGTTGTTAAACTAAATTATTAGTTATACATTTGTTTTATAAAAGAAAAACTATGATAAAAACGAAATCATTAACAAAAGCAGAAGAAGGCATTATGCAGGCGCTGTGGAAGCTGGGAAAAGGATTTCTAGGGGAAATCATACAGGAGATCCCGAATCCCAAACCGCACCAGAATACGGTGGCTACGATCTTAAAAATTCTGGTCACGAAACAATTTGTTGGAATCGAATCTTTTGGAAGGCTCAATCGTTACTATCCTTTAGTGAGCAAAGAAACTTATTCAAAAGGAAGGGTAAAATCGTTGGTAAAAAAATATTACGAAGGCTCGTTCAGCAATATTGTTTCTTCAATGGTAAAAGAAAATAATCTGAGCATCGAAGAATTAGAAACGTTGGTAAAACAATTAAAAAAAGGAAAATAAGCTTTCACTATCTATGCAATTTATAAAAGATGTATTATAAAAAAATCCTTCTAAGTATTTTAATTTTATTTGGTAGCTACTTAGTATTTAGCCAAAAGAGCATTGATCCAGTTTTAAAAAGTCGACTTGATCAAATGATGATTAAAGATCAACAATACAGAAAGCTAATGGGTTTTAAAGGCGACCAAAAAGATTCTCTTTCAAAACAATTTGGAGTTCCTGTTGATTCATTAAATAAGCATTTAATGACTTTACAAAACATGCTCGATTCATCTAATTTGAATAAAATAGAAAAGATCTTTACAGAGCATGGTTATCCGGGTAAAACCTTGGTTGGCGAGCCATCTAATGAGGTTGCGTGGTATATTATCCAACATAATTTACAAAAGATTAAACAATACTTTCCAATGATTCAAAAAGCGGGCGAAAATAAAGAATTACCTGATTCGCTTGTTGGCAAAATGCAAGACAGATTATTAATGATGAACAACCAGGAACAAATTTATGGTACACAGGCGGTCGGTTTAAAAATATTAAATCCAAAAACAGGGGAAAAAGAATATGAATGGATTATCTGGCCAATTAAGGATTCAAAAAATGTGAATAACAAAAGAAAAGAAGCAGGATTTAAAAGTACTATGGAAGAAAATGCAAACCAGTTAGGTGCAAAATGGACAGATCTAAGTGTTGATGAAATAAACATGATTAGATTTAATAATCGTTGAAACTTAAAAAAACTAAAATAAAAGAACGATCATGATAACTTTAGCCTGGTATTTATTGAAAGTAATTATTTGTTCCGGCATCTTATGTGGCTATTATTTTTTGGCGCTCAGAAATAAAGCTTTCCATCGCTGGAACCGGTTTTATTTATTGGCGGCCGTTGTTATTTCTTTGTCAGCTCCAATAATAAAAATTGATATTTTTCAAAATAATAGTGATAAGGGAACGGTTGTTCAAGTGTTGCAAACGATCAGTTACGGCGATGAAGTGGTGGTAGCATACAGCAGGAATAATGGGTTTCAAATTAACACACAAAATCTTGCAGAAGGCGCTTACTTATTGATTTCCGTAATCTTCTTATTCATCTTTTTTGTTTCAATTTATAAAATAAAAAAGCTTAGGAAAAAATATCCGCTAATAAAAATTAATGACATTAGTTTTATCAACACCGATGCAAAAGGAACGCCGTTTTCATTTTTTAAATCTATCTTTTGGAACAATGCGATTGATCTTCATTCCAAGCCTGGTCAACAAATTTTCAACCATGAAATAGCCCATGTAAAAGAGAAACATTCTTACGATAAAATTTTTATGAATCTCGTTTTGATCTTTTTGTGGATCAATCCATTTTTTTGGTTGATGCAAAAAGAATTGTACATGATACACGAATTTATTGCAGACAAGGAAGCGGTGGAAGACAATGATATCAATGCTTTGGCAGAAATGATCCTTCAAAGCGTTTATCCGGGACAAAATTTTTCTCTCACCAATAAATTTTTCTATTCACCCATAAAAAGGAGGATCCTCATGCTTGCAAAAAATAAAAATCCGAAAGTAAGTTACTATAGCCGCTTACTCGTTTTGCCCTTGGCAGCCGTTGTCTTTTTTGCTTTTACATTAAAAATAAATTCTTCAAATGCCATCAATTCTTATAACGGAAAAACAATCACCGTTGTGATTGACGCAAGCCATGGAGGAGATGATAATGGCGCCCATTCCGCAAACGGTTTGAAAGAAAAAAATCTTACACTTTCTATAGCAAAAAAAATTGCCGCCTTAAACTCAAATGATCACATTCAAATTTTGCTTTCCAGGGATAATGATCAAAGTATTTCTGTAAGAGAAAGGGTGCATTTTGCAAAAAATCATAACGCTGATTTGTTTATTTCGATTCATGTAAATGCAACAGCAGATGAAAAATTAAACGGCTTTTCTGTTTTCATTGATAGAAATAATAGTAAGAAAAACCAGTTGCTCGCTTCAGCATTGATTGATGAACTAAAAGCGACTTACAAAACAGCAACCCAAATTGAAATGCGAAGCAAAGGAATCGTGGTTGTTGACTCAAACACTTGTCCAGCCGCGGTTATACAATGTGGCTACTTAACTAATTCAAATGATGTTGCTTTTATCAGCAAAGATGTGAACCAGGAAAAAGTTGCCAAAAATGTATTAGCAGCAATTAATAATTACCTTACTCAATTGAATAGTGATACCCAAAGTGAGGTAATAATCTCTAGAAATATTCCAATTACCGCTGTTGTAAAAGACACAAGTTCAGAGATGTATTATAAAGGTAAAAAATTAAAAGATATTCAGACTCGATCAAAATCTGGCAAAATCAAAGTGGTCAATAATGATGGCACCTCAGCAATGATCACAAAAGAAGAAGCAGATGAGAATCATCTTATTTTGCGACCCCCTACATCACCCGGTTTACCACCTTCTTATTTTAAATCAAAAGCACTATTTGTAATTAATGGAAAAATCACAACCAGCAAGGAAGTCAGGAATTTAGATCCGAATAAAATAAAAAGCATCGGCATAATTGAAGATGGAGAGGCAACCTCTAAATATGGAGAAAAAGGAAAAAATGGAGTGATAGAAATTGCCACAAAAAATAAAAGCGATATTCACGAAGTAGCTGGCGCAAAAAAAGATTCGATTCTCCAAAAAGTTTATCAAAAAGTGCAGGTTGAAGCTTCATTTCCAGGAGGTTTAGGTTCATGGCAAAAATATATGTCCAGAGCTATTGGGGATAGCCTTTCAACATTCACTGATGCAGATTACGGTACCTGCGTGTTAAGGTTTATTGTAAATACGGACGGATCTGTCGGAGACTTAAAAGCTATAACGATGAGAGGAACCAAACTTGCTGCTGTTTCTGTAAATGCAATTAAAAAAGGGCCAAAATGGATTTCTGCAAAACAGAATGGACATAATGTCTCAGCATACAGATTGCAACCGGTAACATTACAAAAAAAGGATGTGATTAAGCCTTCTGCAAAAATTGATGACAACAAAAATGGAAAATTTTTTACAAAGGCTGAATAACCTGGCCAACGCTCCTCTGGTTAGAATATATCTCACGAGTAATTAGCAAAAATGGAAATGAATTATTGTCGGATAGCAACAATTCCGGAACCTGCAAAGTTGGATTTACAGTAGACAAAAATGGTAAAGTAAGGGATGTCCCGGAGGCAACCATGAAAGGAACAGAATTGGCTGAAATGGCCGTAAATGTGGTAAGGAAAGGGCCATTGTGGATCTCAGCTAAACAAAACGGTCATTCTGTAAATTCATATTTCATTCAACCGGTAAGTTTTTCATTGAGTGATAAAATGATCAGAAATGAACCGGAATAAAAAATTTAATTATCAAAATTAATTGCAGCTTTTTAAATGATTAATATGATTCTATAGGTTTTTAAAAAAGCAATTCATTTTCTTTGATATTCAAATGACTCAGAATGCGCGGGGGTCAAAATAAAACTGATAAAATTGTTTAGAAAAATATTTTCTTATTTATTTTTACTAATAATAATCTTTACTTCCTGTAATACCATTAAGCAATCTTCTTATGCAAAAGACAATGTAATTAAAACTCAATTTTTTCTTCATTATTTTAATAATAAAGCCAGATTATCAATCCGGTTTTTTGGTGGTCACAGACCGATTAATCCGCCTTTAATAAATTATAAAAAGCGTACTGCTGAAGTACTTAAAAAGTTTTTAAAAGAAGACTTTAGACGTTTTGGAAAATATCAAATGTTATTTTATTCTTATTCACCTGGCAAAGTGTTCGGCTTCTATTATATTGGACTTCTTCATAAACACTTCGAAATTGATAGTTCTTACAAAAAGAAAACTTCAATCAATAATTCAACTTTTTTTGAAAAAACAGGAGTTGAAAAAATTGACAGTTTTCTTCTGAAAAAATATATTATTCCTTTAGGCAAAAAGGATTTGATATTTTATTGTTTTAAAAAAACCCTTTACAGCTTTAAAGGAGATTCATCTGTATTAGAAAGCGATACTCATCACGAATTAATGACTTTAAAATCACTTTCGAATTATGTTCCTTACAATAAAATAACCAAAGATTTTTTAGATTCAATTACTCTTGCTGCAGATTTACCAGGTTATGGTGCTCCTTTAAATGCATTGATAAAATTAAAGAGCGAAAACAAAGAGAAACTTTATAGTGATATTTTAAATCAATATTTGTTTTCCGCTTACGGCGCTTTCGATCAGGTGGATATCATAAAGCAATTATTGTATGAGCAGCATACTTTTAAAGGGAATAATATTAAAAACCGTCCCACAGATTCTACCGCTGTGGATAATCAACTGGCAATTCCTAAAATACTAAAAGAAGCAGACAGCCAAAAAATTATTATGATTAATGAATCTCATTATGATTGGCGGCATCGTTACTTCATAACGCTTTTATTGGATTCTTTGTATAAAAAAGGATTTAAGTATTTGTGCATGGAAGCATTGGATAATGAGGATAATATTAATAAAAGAAAATTTCCGACAAGTGATGATGGTTATTATTTTAAAGAACCTTTCATGGCTAATCTTGCCCGCATAGCTTTAAAAATTGGCTACAAATTAATTGCCTATGAGGATACGTCAGGTAATCTTGAAAAAGATTTATTTAATTCAGAAGTAGATAAACGGGAATTTTACCAGGCCTCAAATCTCTATTCACACTACAAAAAAGATACTGCTGCAAAATGGCTTGTGCAAGCAGGTTATAGTCATATTAATAAATTGAAATTTAGTGAAAGCGAACCCTCTTCCATGGCTAAATATTTTTATCAATTCAGTCATGTGAATCCATATTCAATCAATCAATCTACTTACTGCGATATTTTTAGTTCTACAGTTGCTTTTTATTCATCCAATAATAGCGAAAATTATTATTATTTGCCAGATGATCAGATAAAAGATTCCATACTTTTAAAGCAAAGCGATTTGTATATCATAAATAATGTTCACACTATTCCTTACGAGAGACTGGATACTTCAAAAGATTTCCGGCAATATCATATCCATTACGATAGAAAAGAAAATGACTGTACCAAATATTTTGTAAAAGTATTTTTACAGGTAGAGTATTTTAAAAACCGTAGTGCAGTTCCAGTTTACGTAAAAAGAGTTTCAGAAGATAATTTTGATAAGAAAATTTGGTTGCCTGAGAACAATTATTATTTAATTGTAACAGATAAAAATGATAGAATTATTTATCGAAGTGATTTATGAAAAAATCAACTTTTCTCCCTCCACCTCAATCACCAATTCTTTCTTTTGGCTCTCCTCTACCCTACCAATTATTTGAGCGTCAATATTAAATGTGGACGCCAGTGAAATGACTCTTTCGGCAAAATCTTTATCAGTGTATATTTCCATTCTGCAGCCCATGTTGAACACCTGGTACATTTCACGATCATCGGATTTGCTGGCTTCTTTTATTGTTTCAAATATTTCAGGTGGTGTAAATAAATTGTCTTTAACCACTTTTACTTTTTCAGGAATATATTTTAAACATTTCGTTTGTCCGCCGCCGCTGCAATGAATCAATCCATCAATTTTATTAAAATTATTTTCAAGAAGATTTTTAATTAAGGGAGCGAAAGTTCTTGTAGGAGAAAGCAAGCCCAAAGCGTCGCTAATCCTGTGTTTGCCGATATAAACAACTTCATTTTCTAAAGAATTATCATAACTTTCTTTAAAATTTTCTGCATAGTATTTGTCCAAAATATCATGTCGTGCGGAAGTCAAACCATTACTTCCGATTCCACTGTTATATTTTTTTTCATAAGTAGCTTTCCCATAAGATGCCAATCCAACTATCACATCGCCGGGTTTTATTTTTTCATTAGAAATGATCTTTGATTTCGGCCATCTGGCAGTCATTGTGCCGTTCACCGCAATGGTTCTTACCACATCTCCCACATCAGCCGTTTCACCGCCGAGGTAATGAATATTAATTCCGAAAGTTTTCATCAGGTCAAAAAATTCCTGCGTTCCATTTATTACCTGTTCCAACACTTTACCGGGAATTAAATTTTTATTTCTGTCGATGGTAGAATTAAAAATAATGTTGTCATAAATTCCAACACACAAAAGATCGTCAAGGTTCATCACTACTGCATCCTGGGCAATTCCTTTCCATACAGACACATCACCGGTTTCTTTCCAATATAAATAAGCAAGAATACTTTTTGTGCCCGCACCATCTGCATGCATCACGTTTACATAATCATCATCATTTCCCAAATAATCCGGGTAGATCTTGCAAAAAGCATTTGGAAAAATTCCAGGATCAAGATTTTTTACTGCGGCATGAACTTCTTCTTTTTGTGCCGAAACACCACGTTTGGAATAGAGAGACATTAAATTATTAAATTATTGAATTATAAAATTATTGAGCATACATTCCTCTTTATTTTTTCAAGAGCCGTAAAAGTAAGATGGCACAATGAATATTCCATCTTCAAAATATTTATTTATCAATTAACTTGCAAACTTCTTATGAAAGTACATAGAGACATCAATTTTCTTCCTGAATTCATAAACGCCGCCATTACGATTGGCACATTCGACGGAGTTCATTCCGGCCATCTTCAAATCATTAATCAGCTAAAAAAAGAAGCGCAAATAAATGAAGGCCAATCGGTGATCATTACTTTTGATCCACATCCGCGCATGGTTTTGAATGCCCAAAAAAATCAACAGCCCATTAAATTACTCAATACACTTTCTGAAAAGATTGAACTTTTAAGTAAACAAAAAATTGACCACCTGGTTGTTATTCCTTTTACGGTTGAATTTTCCAATCAATCGGCAAAAGCATATATTGCTGATTTTTTAGTTGCTAAATTTCATCCGAAAACAATAATTATTGGCTACGATCATCATTTTGGAAAAAACCGAAGTGGCGATTATAAATTGCTCGAACAATACCAGCAAGAATTTAATTACAAAGTAAAAGAAATTCCTGCCCAGGTGCTGGATCATGTAACGATCAGTTCTACGAAAATACGCCAGGCATTGGAAGAGGGCGATACTCGCACTGCAAATGAATGCTTGGGATACGATTATTTTTTTGAAGGAAAAGTAATTGAAGGGAATAAACTGGGGCGGACGCTCGGCTATCCGACCGCAAATCTTGAAATAAAAGATCCGAATAAATTGATTCCGGCAGATGGAATTTATGCAGTAAATGTGAGCCTTGAAAAAGAAGGTGAAACTGTTGGTTCTTTTGTTTCTGAATCCTTTCAACCCGCAATGATGAGCATTGGTTTCAGACCTACCATTGGCGATCATAAAAGAATGATCGAAGTGAATATTTTCGATTTTCATGAAAATATTTATGGCCGCATTCTCCGCGTTTATGTAAAATATTTTATGAGAAAAGAAGAAAAGTTTGACAACCTGGAAGAGTTGAAAAAACAAATTTCCATGGATGAAGTTAATGCTAGGAAGTTATTGAAAGTTTGACGATGTGATAGTTAGCTAATGTGATGATCTCATAATTAGAGGCAGTAAACTGATAAATATTGCAATTCTTATTTTCTTTAAAAATAGCCTGCAAAAACTTTCCATATAGTAAAGAAACTGGTAAGAATTACCAAAGTTCCAATCAAAATAAACATCATCTTTAGCGGTAATTTTCCTACAAATTTTGCTGCAATCGGAGCGGCAATAAGGCCTCCAATAATGAGGCCTGCAATATCTAAAAAAGGAATACTTTTCAGGAAAATAAAAAATGTAATTGAGCTGGCGAAAACCACAAAAAACTCGGCGAGGCAAACAGAGCCAACCACATAACGTGGACTTTTTCTTTTTGAAATAAGCGTGCTGGTAACCAGCGAGCCCCAGCCGCCGCCTGCAAAAGCATCGGTGAACCCGCCGATGGAAGCAAGCCATCCTGCTCTCTTTACTTTATCATGAAGGTTTTGTTTTTTAAAGGCTTTTCTTATAATAAAATAACCAAGGTAAACGGTATAAATGGAAACAGGGATGCGAACCCATGTAGAATATTTTTGAGCATAAAAAGCAAGCGTAGCACCAATTACAGCGCCAATGACGCCGGGTATTACAATCGCCTTAAATAATTTTTTATTGATGTTCCCAAAACGATGATGGCTGTATCCGGAAACCCCGCTGGAAAAAACCCTTGCTGAGTGGACACGGCTGCTTACAATTGCGGGATTAACGCCATTTGCGAGCAAAAAAGTTGTTGAAATAGTTCCATATCCCATACCCAAAGAACCGTCCGCCATTTGAGCTAGAAATCCACAAAGCACCATCATCAGAAATGATTTTTTATCAACTACAGATACAATCTCTTTTACGCCTGTTACAACATTTTCTAAAGGAATGTAGGAAAGAATCGCATGTCCTAAAATCATAAAGAAAAACGCAAGTAAACTCCACTTAACTACTTTCTGCCATTTTTTTGCCTCATGGCCTGATGCCTTGTTTAATTTTGTTTGTTTTGCAACCAGCACTTTGGTAATATCATTCAGGTGCTTTACTTTTTCATCAAAATCTCCATTCATTCCCACGCGGATTGTTTGCATATTTTGCAACACATTTTCCATTTCATCCGGAATAAAATCGTTGATTACTTCTTTTAATCTCTTGGCAATAGTAGGGGATTTTCCATTGGTAGAAATGCCGATTTTTACACTGCCTTTTTGGACAATGGAACCTAGATAAAAATCGCACAGTTCGGGTTTATCAGCAACATTTACCAGTTTGCCTTTTTCATCGGCGTCAGATTTTATTTGCGCGCTTGTTTGCAAATTATTTACCGCAGCTATGATCAAATCTGCTTCTTCAATGTCGCAAATTGTATAAGGCCTTTCAATCAACTTAATTGTTTCTTTTTGTTCAGCAATTTTTTTAATCGCCTCGCTAAGCTGAATGGAAACCAATTTAATTTTTGTTTGCGGTGAATTATTTAAGACCGAGGTTAATTTTTCCAAAGCCACATTGCCACCACCAATTATCAGCAGCGAAAGATCTTGCAGTTTCAGGAAAACCGGAAACAGGTTGTTATCGTTAATAACATCCGGAACGGGCACCGACTCCGGTATGGAAACTTTTGTAGACAATAGATTTTTTTAAAAAACAAATTTAGTACGATGAGTAAAATCACCAAATGATTCATTATTGATCCGCTCTTTTTTAAATTCAAAAAACAAGGTGTCAAGTTCAGAAAGGATTTCTTCTTCATCCAGACTTTCTTTATAAAGTTTATTCAATCTATACCCTTCATGATCGCCGCCTAAATTGAGATTATATTTTCCTACACCGGTTCCAATAAATCCAATTTCTGAAACCGAAGAGCGGCCACAACCGTTAGGACAACCAGTCATCCTTGTAATGATCTTTTCATTTTCAAGGCCATGTTTTGAAAGCAGCGGTTCAATCCTGGTCAACAATGAAGGAAGGTAACGTTGAGACTCTGCAAGCGCTAAAGGGCATGTTGGCAGGGCAACACAGGCCATAGCATTTTTGCGGAGCAGTGAAGCATTGTTGGTGTGTTCGATAATTTTAAATTCTTCTAAGATATCGTTGATCTCATTTTTATCTTCCGGTTTTACATCGCTGATGATTGCTTTCTGATTGACCGTACAACGGAAATTTACTTTTCCTGTTTGAGCAATTTTCAACAATGCAGATTTTAAAGAGACCTGCTTTGTGTCCATTATACGCCCGTTTTCGGCAAAAATTGTATAAAACCAGTTGCCTTTAAAGTCTTGCTGCCAGCCATAATAATCTTCACGCTCTGTAAAAACATAAGGCTTTGATGCTTCAAACCTGAAGCCCATGCGTTTTTCAACCTCCTCTTTAAATTTTTCAACGCCCATTTTATCAATGGTATATTTTAAACGCGCCTGCTTTCTGTCAACACGATCCCCCTTATCTCTTTGAACGGTTACCACTTCATAAATCGCTTTAAAAGTTTTTTCTCCTGCGGGAACAAAACCTATTTCTGTTGCCAGTCGGGCGTAAGTATCCGGGTTGCCAAAAGTAAAGGCAAGGCCGCCTCCTATGGCAAAATTGAAACCAAGCAATTGGTTATTCTCAACAATGGCAATTAGTCCAAGATCATTTCCGAATACATCAATATCATTGTTTGGAGGAATGCAAATTCCTATCTTGAATTTGCGTGGAAGGTATGAATCACGATACAAAGGATCTGCTTCCAGTTTTTTATCAACTATTTTTTCTTCATCCAAAAATATCTCATAATAAGCCCTGGTTTTGGGCTTCAGCATGTTGCTGATCTTACTTGCATAGGAAAATATTTCTTCGTGAAGTGGTGACTGTACAGGATTTGGACTACAAGTTACATTCCTGTTGTCATCGCCGCAAGCTGCAATTGTATCGAGGTGGACACTATTAAAAACCTGATGAGTTGGCTTCAATCTTGATTTAAAAACGCCATGTAATTGAATGGTTTGCCGTGTAGTGATCTTTAATTCATCGGTAGAATCTTTCCCTGCGATATTATTCAGCGCAATCCATTGTTCTGATGTTAAAATTCCGCCGGGCATTCGTAAACGAATCATGAAACTGTACAAACGTTCCAGCTTTTTTTGGGCTCTTTCTTCCCTGCGGTCGCGGTCATCCTGCTGATACATTCCATGAAACTTCATCAGCAATGTGTCTTCTTCACGCATAGCGCCGGTTAATTCATCTTTGAGACTTTCGGCAATGGTTCCGCGTAAGGCATCTCCTTCCACTTTTACTCTTTCTAATAATGGTAATTTTTCAGACATAATATTGATTAATTATTTTGACTGATCCTAAAAAACGAAATCAGTATTATTTGTTTAATTGTCTTAAATACGATTAATATACGTCAATAAGATATCTTCCTTCTTCCTTTATGTTATCAAAGTATTGTTGCGCCTGATCTGCTGGTCTTTCGCCAAAATGTTCGATAATCTTTAAAATAGTTCGCTCCACATCAATGCTCATGGGCTCTTTAGCTCCGCATAAATAAATATAGCTTCCGGATTGCAGCCATTCAAAAAACTCTGCTCCATGCTTCCACATTTTATGTTGCACATAAACTTTTTCCGGCTGATCTCTTGAAAAAGCGGTATCAATTTTTGTAAGCAAATTGGTTTCGACAAAATTTTGAATTTCAGTTTGATACAAAAAGTCAGAGAGGAAATGTTGCTCCCCAAAAAACAACCAGTTTTTCCCAGGCGCACCTGTAGAATCTCTTTCCCACAAAAAAGAACGGAATGGCGCAATGCCAGTGCCAGGCCCGATCATAATGATATTTTTATCTTCATCCGGCAGACGAAACTGGTTGTTGGGATGAATATAAAATTGCAATTCATTTTCTTCATTTAAGAGAGATAAAAACTCTGAAGCTAATCCATATTTAAGTTCATCATTTACTTTAAAACAATTTTTTGCCACCGTAATATGAACTTCGCCGGGATGGGCTTCCGGAGAAGAAGAAATAGAATATAATCTTGGAGCAATGGGTTCCAATATTTTAATAACTTCTATAAACTGATCCGGATCTTTTAGAGAATAAATTTTCAACAGATCTGCCAGGTCAATTTTGGTCGATGGAATTTCCTGTTGAACAGTAGCTGCATATTTTTTTACAACACGCTCCGGCAGATTGAGAATGTTTAATTTCTTATGCAAAAGATCATTTACAGACATTAATTCGTCCTTATAATCAATATTTGTTTCGGGGTCAATGCCGGTAATAGTGAGTATTTTTTCTACAACTTCATTTTTATTTTCAGGAATAATTCCGATAGAATCGCCTGGTGAATATTGCACGTTTTCAGATTCAATTTCGATGTGAAATGTTTGTTTACTGCTGCCGGCGTCATTCAGATTTACATGTGAAAGTACTTTCCCTGTATATATTTTTTTTGAGGAAGTTTTTTTAGTAACCGGCTGCGCAGAAAGAGAAGGCGCACTTTTCGGCGTTTTATTTAAAGCGCTTATTATTTTTGAAAACCACTCCTCTGCTTCCACATCATAATCGACATCACATTTTTGCAAAGGTGCAATTCTATTTGCTCCCAGCTTGTTTAATTGCATGTCAACATCTTCTCCTGCTTTGCAAAAAAGCGGGTACGCAGAATCGCCCAAAGCGAGCACGCCGTATTTTAATCGAGAAAGATTACAGTCATTTTGATGCACATGATCATAAAACTTTTTTGCTGCGGCAGGCGGCTCTCCATCGCCATGCGTACTCATAATCGTCAACAAATATTCTTCTTTTGAAAGATCGGTTAAGCGGTATTGATCGAGACTTTGAATCTTTGCATTAATTCCTGACTTCTTTGCCTTTGCCGCAAAATCAGTTGCCAGCCTTTTTGAATTTCCGGTCTCAGTTCCATAAACGATGGTAATTTTTGCAGTCGCATTTTTTGCCACTGGTTTTATTTCCGGAATAATTTTTTTGGAAAGAATTCCATTAAGGTAACCATTGATCCAGATAAGCTCATCGTTTGTTGAAGTGTTTATCAAATCATTTAAAGTATTTAGTTTTTGTTCAACTAACATAGTCGTAAATATTTTCTGAGTGGTTTACATTAATTGCTTCGCTGGTCATTGGTTTGAAATAATATTCTTCAGTATCCTTATTTTCGAGCCATTTGAATTTTTGATGAAGAGAAACGACTTTCCCAATAATTATTAATGACGGGGAAATAAATGAACGTCCTTCAAATTTGCGTTGGAAGTCGTAAATATTGGTGATGTGCACGTTTTGTAAGGGCGTTGTTGCCTGCTCAATGATTGCAAGCAATTTGTCTTCATGAATATGATTTGAAATTAATTTTTCAACCACATTTAAAAGTGTTTCAGAAGACATATAAAAAACTAACGTATCATTTGTGTTTGCCAGTTCTTTCCAATATTCATCGGTAAGAATTTCCGATTTATAATAAGTAAGAAAGCGTACTGATGTAGCGTAACCTCTTGCTGTGAGCGGAATTCCTGCAAACGCCGCTGCGCCTAAAGCTGCGGTGACCCCGGGAATAATTTCATAAGGAATGTTATTTGCGGCCAGTGTTTCCAACTCGTCCAATATGTTTGAAAAAACAGAAACATCGCCACCTTTTAAACGCACTACCAATTTTCCCGTCAAGGCATGTTTCACCATCAATTCATTAATAGTTTGCTGTGATGTGGAAACACCGCGCCTGCATTGCTTTCCAACATGAATGATTTTGGCACCAGGCTGAACAAACTTTGCCAAAATTTGCTTGCTTACCAGCCGGTCTGTCAAAACAACATCAGCACTTTGCAAATAACCGGCAGTTTTTAGCGTTATCAATTCAGGGTCGCCGGGACCGGCGCCTGCAAGAATTACTTTTCCTGTTTTGAATGATGTTGTCATATTTAGTCTACTAAAATGGTAGGATATATGTTTAAAAAAATTTAAGTCCTTATTGAATCATGCATGCCCCGACCGTTACACAACTTGTTTCATCAATTAAAATGGCTCCGCCGTTTTGCCTCAACTTTTTATATGAATCAAAGGCAACGGGTGATGAAGTTTTTATTGTCGCTTTGATTATATCGTTTAACACGGCTTTTTCCGGCGAATAATTTTTCTGAAGCGTGTTCACATCCAGCTTGTATTCAATGTCTTTTACGACACTCCTTACACGGTTGCTATTTGTTTGCAACAAATATTTATTGCCGGGAAGCAAGGGTTTGTTATCCATCCAGCATAAGAGCACTTCAAATTCCTGTTCAATGTTTGGTTTGCTATTTATTGGAACAATCATGTCGCCACGACTAACATCGAGGTCATCTTCCAAATGAAGTATCACACTTTGCAAAGCATACGCTTCATCAACTTTTTCACCGGCAATTTCAATTGCTTTTATAGAACTTTCAATACCGGAAGGAAGTACGACTATTTTGTCGCCTTTGTGATAAACACCACTGATTATTTTTCCGGCATAACCTCTGTAATCGTGCAACTCCGGGGCTTGCGGGCGAATTACATATTGAACGGAAAATCTTCCGTCTGTTAAATTTATATCAGAATCTAACTTTACATTTTCCAGATAATTTAATAAAGGCTCGCCCTGGTACCACGAAAGATTTTTAGATCTTTCTACAATATTATCGCCATTTAACGCGCAGATAGGAATGTATTTTACATCCTTTAACCCAAGCGATTTGGCAACCTGTTCATAATCTATCACGATATTATTATAAACATCCTCAGCATAATTTACAAGGTCCATTTTATTGATGGCAACCACAACATGCGGAATATTCAATAAGGAAGCGATGATAGAATGACGGCGTGTTTGTTCCACTACCCCATTTCTTGCATCTATCAAAATAATGGCAAGTTCTGAATTAGAAGCTCCCGTCACCATGTTGCGCGTGTATTGAATATGACCAGGAGCATCTGCAATAATGAACTTGCGTTTGGGCGTTGAAAAATATTTGTAAGCAACATCAATCGTAATTCCCTGTTCGCGTTCTGCACGCAACCCGTCAGTCAAAAGTGCCAGATCAATTTCACCATTGAGCTTATTCTTACTCTGTTTTTCAATAGCCTCAAGCTGATCAATTAATATGGATTTGCTGTCGTATAATAATCTTCCGATCAAAGTACTTTTCCCATCATCCACACTTCCTGCAGTGATAAATCTTAAAATGTCCATGTTTATGTTTTTATTCTGAATCTTGAATTATCAATTATCGGTTGTCTTAAAAATATCCTCCCTTCTTTCTGTCTTCCATCGCGGCCTCAGAAACTTTATCATCGATTCTTGTTTCGCCACGCTCGCTTGTTTTTGTAGCAATGATTTCCCCGATGATTCCATCTATGTCAGTCGCCTTTGATTCCACGGCGGCCGTGCAGGTCATGTCGCCCACGGTTCTGTAACGCACTCGCTTTTTCTTGATTACATCTGTATCATCCAGTTTTATAAAATCAGAAACAGAAACCAGTTGTCCCTGGTGTTCGATCACGTCTCTTTCGTGAGCAAAATAAATGGAAGGCAATTCAATGTTTTCTCTTTTTATATAATTCCAGATGTCGAGTTCTGTCCAGTTGCTGATTGGAAAGGCGCGAACATTTTCTCCCTTATGAATTTTTCCATTGTAAATATTCCATAATTCAGGCCTTTGTAATTTTGGATTCCACTGACCAAATTCGTCTCTTACAGAAAAAATTCTTTCTTTAGCTCTCGCTTTTTCTTCATCTCTTCTTGCTCCGCCAATTAATGCGTCAAATTTGAACTCTTCAATGATGTCAAGCAGCGTATAAATTTGCAACTGATTGCGGCTTGCGAATTTTCCTTTTTGCTCTGTCAGATTTTTTTCTTTGATCGTATCCTCTACTTTTCTCACAATCAATTTTTCTCCAATTTCATCGACTAATTTATCGCGGAAATCCAATGCTTCGGGAAAATTATGTCCCGTATCAATATGAACTAACGGGAAAGGAAATTTGCCGGGACGAAAAGCTTTTAACGCAAGGTGGACAAGCGTTATAGAATCTTTTCCACCAGAAAATAATAAGGCAGGATGCTCAAACTGTCCTGCCACTTCACGCATAATATGAATAGCCTCCGATTCTAATTGTCCCAAATAATCTAAACGATATTGACTCATTTTTTCTTTTTTTATAACTTCAACTTATGACGCCTGCTGATGCACATGCAGTCCGCATTCTTTTTTTGTATTGTCTTCCCACCACCATCTTCCGGCCCTGAAATCTTCCCCCGGCTTGATAGCTCTTGTACAAGGCGCGCAGCCAATACTTACAAAGCCACGATCATGTAAAATATTGTAAGGAATATTAAACTCGTTGATATAATCTTTCACTTCTTTTGTTGTCCAGTGAAGTATCGGATGATATTTAATGATCTGATTACTTTCGTCCCACTCCACTTGCGGCATATCATGCCTGCTCGCCGAATGTTCTGCACGAAGGCCTGTTATCCAAACAGATTTATCTTTCAAAGCTCTTTTTAAAGGCTCCACTTTTCGAAAGTAACAACATGTTTTTCGCTCTTCTACAGATTCATAAAAAGAGTTGGGACCATGTTCGGCAACATAAGGTTCAAGCAAATTATGATCAGGATAATAAGCCCGGATTTTTGTGTGGTATCTTTCGTTGGTGGCACTCCAGACAGAATAGGTTTCTTCAAACAATCTTCCTGTATCTAATGTAAAAATGCTTACCGGAAAATTATTGGTGACAATCTTATGAGTGATCAATTGATCTTCATAACTAAAACTGGTGGAAAAAGTGACTTTACCGGGAAATTGTTTAACAAGATGACTGATTACTTCTTCGATAGATAAAGCTTGCGCTTGTTCAGCAATTTGTGAAACATAATTTTGTAAAGGATTAAACATTGTGTGATTTTAGAGAATTCAAATAATTTGGAGAAAGGTGAATTAGCATCAAAAGGAATGGCAACATCCACGCATTGAGTAGTAAGGTTGGCACATATACAATATAGAAAAAGATGAGATCATGTTGTCTAAATTTGAATAGTCTACTGCAAAGGTAGGGTAATCAATTTTTAAAAAGAATTATTTTTTTTAAAAGGAATAAAAAAGTTTTTCAGAGATGGAAAATAAAGGAGCAAAAGTTTTTTATTTCCACAAATGCCTTATGGTGCTTGGCTTTGACCAAAATTTTTAAAACTTTTGATGCAACGAAACAAATTTTTTTTTTGTCCTGAAAGAAAAAAATGAAAACATTTACCCTGATCATCGCTTTAGCAATTGCATTTGAGGGATGCAAAAAAAATGAATCCTCTGATGGTGTAATGATTAGAATTGAAAATTCCACTTCTAATACTTACGATAGTTTGAGGCTTTTATATGACACCACTAATTATAATTTTGGTACTATTCAAGCCAACAGTTTTACCGGTTATCATTTTTTAAAAAGTCTGGCAGATGCCCCTGCAGCGGAGGCCAAAGCCGGAAATAATAATCTAATCATTGGGCAGGTATATCCACCAAACACTTATTCTTACCATATGCTTGCAAATGGGAAATATACTCTGCTGATTTTTCCAGATCCTGGTTTCCTTAATGGTTTTACTGCAAAGTTTATAAAAGATTGAACAAGGAAAAGAAGTGGATTCATAGTAGACAAACAAATTTCTGGAATTTGCAATTTTAGTAAAATGAGCCGCACGAATCTTTAATAATTTTCTTCGCCTTTCCTATCTTTACTTCATGTATTGCAAAATTATTCTGCTAATTGCACTTGTTACCATTACTTTAAATTCTTATAGTCAAAGCGCCGAGATTTTTGAACCGGATTCTGTAAAAAAAGAAATAGAAGCGGTTGAAATCGGGACTTCACTGCACATTGACGGATTATTGAATGAGCCGGAATGGAAGCTCGCAAAATCTTCGCCACGATTCATAGAGATAGAGCCGGTACAGGGAAATCCCCCGGGCGAAGAAACGGATGTAAAGATTTTATACAACCGGCAATATTTATATTTTGGCATTTTTGCCCACGATTCGTTGGGAAAGAAAGCAATCAGATCTACAGATTTCAAAAGGGATTTTGATGATAAAAGCCGCGACTTAATCAGCCTCGCATTTGATTGTTTTAATGATAAAAGAAATGCGATGTCCTTCGTCACTGATCCTTATGGCGTGCAACGGGATTTACTCTCGTTCGACGATCTATATTATGATGTCGATTGGAACGGGCTTTGGCGCGTGAGAACCAGCCGCACTGATTCAGGCTGGGTGGCTGAAATCGCCATTCCGTGGCAAACTTTGCGCTATCCAAATAAAACAGATTCTGTGCAACAATGGGGTTTAAGTATTTATAGGAACCGAAGGATCACCAACGAGATCACTTCGTTTTCTCCTTATCCCCGCGCCTTTACATCTTTGAGAATGAGCTATGCGGGAGTTTTAAAAAATCTAAAACCGCCGCCGCCAAAAACAAATATCCGTTTTGAGCCGTATGTGCTCTCTTCTTACGATCATTACAAAGGATTTGATTCCTCAGTAAAAATTGCACAAACAAACTACAAAGTAGGAGGTGATATCAAATGGGCAGTTGATCCGAATTCAGTTTTAGACCTCACGGTAAATACAGATTTTGCGCAGGCGGATGCCGATCAGCAGGTTAATAATGTAACGAGATTCTCTGTTTTTTTTCCGGAAAAAAGGCAATTCTTTTTAGAAAATGCTTCTTTATTCGGTGTAGGAATCTCACAAAGTGCTGATGGCTCTGGCGGACAGATGCGCGTTCAACCTTTTTTTAGCAGAAGTATCGGCCTCGACAGCCTTGGAACGCCTATTCCTATTGAGGCCGGAGCCAGGTTTGTGCATCGTTCTTTAAAAACAAATTATGGCGCGATTTTAATGAGACAAAGTGCATCTGACAATAGCCCGGTTACTAATTTTTTTGTAGGACGTCTTTCTCAGAATATTGGTACCAATAATCGTTTAGGTGGGTTGGTAACGGTTAAAAATCAGCCGGGCAATTCGAACATCGTAAGCACTATTGATGGCTTTTTTCGTTTGGGTGAATCGCATTCGCTCAATACTTTATTCATTCATTCCGGTAATACCGATAAAGGGAAAAGCGGCGGCGCAGCATTTGCGCAATATTATTATTCCACCAACCACATGAAAATATGGTTCACACAGTCCTTTGTAAGCAAGGATTTCGATCCTGAAATGGGTTTTGTTTCCCGCACCGATGTGATAGGAACCACGCCGGGAATGAATTGGTATTACCGCGGAAAACATTTGCCATTTAAAAAAATACTCCGTGCTTTTGAGCCGGGATTTTTGCCTGAATTTTATTGGCAGGCTTCTACCGGAAAATCAATAGAACGCACATTCACACTGTTTCCTGTGTGGCTCAATTTTCAAAACGGCGCCTATTTTGGATATGCCGTTGTGCCTGCTTTTCAACGGCTGACGGAACCTTTTGAGCCATTGGGAGTAACGATCGCTCCCGGTTCTTATAATTTTACCAATCAGCAGATCTACCTCACTTCTGATCCTTCGAGAATCATCAATGTTCAGGGAACTTATACGTGGGGAAATTATTTTAACGGAAAACTTAATTCGGGCAACTGGACTTTACAGTTTGCGCCCATTCCTCAAATATCTTTTTCAGGAACCTATAACCGCAATCATTTTATGAAAGTGGGCGAGCCCAAAACAACTACGGTAATTGATCTTTATGGGTTACAAGCTAGGCTGGCGTTGAATCCGAGAATTCAGTTGACTGGCTTTTATCAAAAAAATTCAGCAAATAATGCCGATAATTACAACATCCGCCTCTCATGGGAATACATGCCCCTCTCCTACGTTTATCTTGTATTAAACCATTATGGTTTTACCAATCTGCAATCCAAAACGCAAGCAGAAGATCATGCGATTGCAAAAATTAGTTTTTTGAAACAGTTTTAAGGAAAGGCCTCATCCGAAAAATTTTTTACAGCAAACAAACAAATTTTTAAGAATTTGTAATTGAGCAAAATGGAAAGAAATTTAATTTTTATAATGGGCTACGATTTTGCATAATCCATTTCAAAATCGCCTTTTATTCTTTCAATCGAAGGATTAAAATATCCAAATTTTAAACCAGGAAATTCTTCCTTTAGCAGGCCCATCATTTGTCGGATGCCCATACATTGGCCGGTTTCGGTTACACCGATTTTTCCTAAATACCAATCGGGGTCAATATTAAAATTGCGCCATTGGATCATTTTTAATCCGGTAGTTTTTATCAGTTTTCTTAAAGCCTCATATTCTTTTACACTGTCAGTCATTCCGGGAAAAACGAAGTAATTTATGCTCGTCCAGCCGCCGAAACTATTGACTACTTTGAGGCTTTCTACAATATCATCGAACTGATAATTATTCGGTCGGTAATAAGGCGTATAAATTTCTTGGCGTGCAGAATTGGTACTTACGCGGATGCTGTTCAATCCGGCTTCACACAAGGCTTTGACAGCTTTTGGATCGCTGCCGTTTGTATTGATGTTGATGCTTCCTTTTTGCGTGTGTTTTCTTATTTCTTGAATAGATTCTCTGATCGTTTTCCACATTAATAACGGTTCGCCTTCGCAGCCCTGGCCAAAACTTACAATCGGGAAAGGCGCAGTTTCCAAATGAGGAACCGTATATTCAATTATTTCTTCTGCAGTTGGTTTAAAAGTCAATCTGTCTTGTGTGGAAACAATTGTTTCCTCCTGCGGCTGAAAGGAAATGCATCCGATGCAATTAGCGTTGCATGCGGGCGAACTCGGAACCGGGCATTCCCATCTTCCCATAAAAAAATTTCTTGCAGCCGGGCATTCATAAGTCAAACAACAATTGTTGGCAAGGTGCTGCACCAAACGATTGTGCTTGTAAGCAGATAACAATTCTTTTATGCCACTTTTAATTTTTTGTTCATCGAAGCCCTCACTTTCCTGGCGGATATCGTTTTCAATTCTGATTGCGGTAACATAAAATTTTTCAGCGTACCAACCTGCTGCCGTATAACAAAATAGAGGAAGCGTTTCTGCATCAGGAAGTGTTTCATAAGCCGCTAAAAAAGTTCCCGTAAAAGCAGGCGGAATGAACGCTGCAACAGCCCAGCCTTTTTGGCATAAACGCATTTCTCCGGTTTTCACATCTATTCCGATGCCTCGCCGGTGAGGAAGTTCATACAATTGCCCGCCGGAAGGAAGCTCGATCCACTCTTCATTTTCCACAGGCACCGCGTCCCAACCTGAGCGGCCGCAAACATATAGTGAAGTGTCTTCAAAGATATTTCCTTTGCCATCAGAATATAAAAGATATGGAGCGTGTTTCATTTCGTGGGGTATCGGTAAATTATTGAACTGTCAACTTCGATTGCGCAAAGGAATTAAATTGTTGTTCGTTGATGTTTTGTGACTTCTCGATTTCTGCCTGGATCAATTTATTATTCTTAAAATCAAGGGTAAGAATATCATCTTTCAAAATCACATTATTGAACACATTCCATTCAAATTCTTTGCCGGGAAAATTAAGTTTAAACACTTTTTCCGGTGTAAAAACAAACTGCAATTTTTGTAAAGCTAAATGATAAAAAATCCCCAGGATCACCAGTGCAGCCACCATTATATAATTCTGCAAACCAAACCAGCAGCCGGCTAAAACAAACAGTAAAACCTGGTCGAGATAATTTCCCTGGTTGTATTTTTTGATAAAATACAAACGCATGAAAATATAAATGCCGATGAGTAAAATCGCCGATGCCGCTTCATAACGGTATTCATCATAAAAAAGCATAAAAATAAAAACGACCAGATTCAATAATAAAATGATCTGCGCAATGGTGCGGTAGGATTTTATTTTATCGTTTTTCAAAATGATATCAAACTGCATATTTATCGTTTGAAGCAATCAACAGATTGCATAATTTAAAAAGAACTCTTGCACCCACGTTTTCATCCCATTCATTAGAACTGATACCCACTTCGTTTAAATCAAAACCGATCAATTGACGGCCGCTTTCAATTATTTTTCTCAATAAATAATAAACCTGTTGGGTTTCAAATCCGCCAGGAACGGGAGTTCCTGTGTTTGGACACAATTTAGGATCCAATCCATCAATATCAAAACTGAGATAAACCTTTTGCGGAAGATGTGCAATTAATTCTTCTGCAATTTGCCTCCAGTTTTCGCCTTCATAACCACGATCCTTCAGCTTTTTATCAAAATAAGTTATCACGCGGCCGTTACTATTTTTAATATAATCCACTTCCCCGGATGAAAAATCCCGTGTTCCCGCCTGAATCAATTTTATAACTTTTGGAATTTCTTCCAGCGCGTTATACATGATGGAGGCGTGAGAATATTTCAGGTTTTCATATGATGGACGAAGATCACAATGCGCATCAATTTGCAAAATTCCAAACTCGCCATACTTTTCAGCAATGGCTTTATAAAATCCAAGAGGGGAACTATGATCGCCGCCGAGAATGCCCACTAATTTTCCTTTGTCTAATAATTCTTTCGTTTGTTCATAAACCCATTGATTCAAAAATTCACTTCCTTCATTGATCTCGCGCAACACTTTCTGCATAAATTTATTATCGCAAAGCGCATCACCTTCTGTAATATAATGAATATATAATTCAGCTTCCTTGCGCAGATAATCACTTTTTGCCAAAACATTCTTATCAACGTCCCGAATAAAAATTCCCTGCTTCCATCCTTCAGCGTTGTCATCATCCATCAGATCCACCTGCAGGCTTGCGCGGCAAATACGCTCTGTGGCTCTTGCTGTGCCTGCTTTGTAGCTCACCGTCACTTCCCATGGAACGGGCAACAAAATAAGCTTTGCATCTTCTTCGGTAAAAGGAAGTCCGAAAATTCCATTGTTAGGATTACCAACTGAATTCGGATCAAAATGGGTAAGATCGGCCATTGATTAAATCTGATTTTTTTTAGGACGGCAAAGGTAAGAAGGATAAAGTTAAGCGTCAATAAGTTAACAGGTTTTGTTTGGTTAATGCATAAAGGTGAATTACGGATCGATGGCTTTTTGGATTTTTTTTTGCCGCATAAAATCAAAAGACCTGCATGAAAGAACAAAAATTTGAATTTAATTTCCCTTTGATTCAAAAAAACATGCCTTGCTTAAAACATAGAGTGCCCCTGTAGAGAACAGGGGCACTTTACCAAAACTAACTGCTTATGAGTTGGGGCGAAAATTAGGTCTTTTTCTTTTAACAAAGTAATTTTCAACACATTATTTTACGGATTTATTGCAAATCATTTCTTTGAAAAACGAAAAACCGTTAATAATTAAGACCATTTTTAAATCTAAAATCGAGTGGCAGAGCAGCAAAGGGTAAATTTGGTTTTGTATTTAATTTTTTATTTGTAATTTGAAAAAAATTAGAAATTAAGTTTGTCCACATGAAAAAAAATTTAAAACTCCTTTTGAAACAGATTTTCTTTTCTGTTTTTATGATTGTAATTTTACTGGTTATGACAAAATCCGAAGTAAAAGCAAATCACCCAACTATTCCGCAATCTGATACGGTTTCTATCCAGGGACGATGGGATATTACCATTGATGTTGATGGAAAAATGACTCCTTCATGGCTTGAAGTAAAACATTCAGGACGGGAAATGCTCGTTGGCCGTTTTGTTGGCCCGGGTGGAAGTGCGCGTCCTATTTCAAGGGTAAATATAAAAGACGGGAAAATGAGTTTTTCTATTCCGCCCCAATGGGAGCTGGAACCAAATGATCTTAAAGTTGAAGGAACTTTGCAAGGAGATAGTTTGACCGGCGCAATGACTTTTAGTAATGGAAAAACTTATAACTGGACGGCCAAAAGAGCGCCTGCTTTACGTCGCACAACGCCACCGGTTTGGGGAAAACCGATTCATCTTTTTGATGGCACCAATATGAATGCCTGGCATACCACCGGTGAAAATCAATGGAAAGTGGAATCTGGTCTTTTACGAAGCCCGCATTCCGGTTCCAATATTGTTACTAATGAAAAATTTGGGGATTTTAAATTGCACGTCGAACTGCGTTATCCTGCGGAAAGCAACAGCGGCATTTATCTTCGCGGAAGGTATGAAGTGCAGGTGATTGACAGTAAAGATAAAGAGCCATTGGATGTGTATTTTGGCGCTATTTATGGATTTTTACCACCTAGCGAAATGGTTGCAAAAGCGGCGGGTGAATGGCAATCATTTGATATTACTTTAATAGGAAGAATGGTGACAGTAGTTGCGAACGGAAAGACGATCATTTGCAACCAGGAAATACCCGGAATTACCGGTGGCGCAATTGACAGCGATGAATCTGCGCCGGGGCCAATACTTCTTCAGGGCGACCATGGGCCGATTGATTACAGAAATATTATTATTACGCCGGCTAAATAAAATGAATTTCTAAAAATAGTAAGAGAAATTCAATTCCCAATAACCACCGGGTTTTGATGAAGAAACCGGAACATAAAGGCTCGCTGCCGGACGGACGCTGATTGAACCATGTTCAACCGTGGATTCAAGATTTACTTCTATATTATTTACAGAAATAGTTTGAGTAGTGTGGGCAGGCGCAGTCGTCGTTGTCGTTGTTCTGCCCGAATTTCCTCTTCCCTTGTTACTGGCATGTGGATTCTTTACAATGCTTTTATAGTTATTACTATGAGAGATGTATTTTGAAAGTTTTAGAAAAGAAAAGTATTCGTTGGTACCCGCATTAAGGAGAATAGAAGGTGTCACATTAAACGAAAAATCGTTGTCACTTTTCCAGTCAAAATAGTGACTTATTCCTCCGGCCAATTCTACATCGTAAGCCGAAGTAGATGGAGATGTTTCTTTATTTGTTCCGAAGCCAATTCCGGCAGCAATTTTTGGCGAAAGCCATAACTTTTTATAAGTGGCTCCCAATATGATCTCGTTTGTTATGGGAGTAGTTGGAACGCTGCTGTTATCTGTAAAAAAGAAATGATTATAATCTGCTACAAGCTCATAATCTTTTTTCCCATATTGTTCAAGGCCGATCGTTACCAGGTGCATAAAAATTCCGGAGTGAGAGTCTCCGGTTACAAAATAAGGAGAGTAAATTACTCCAAACCCACCTGGACTTCTATAAGTAAAAGAAGGGGCGATAGAAACTTCGTTTTGAAGGCTTGTGTCAGTTCCGGAAATATGAAACGCTGGCACGCTCGAAAAATTAACTTCGACAGATGGCTGCCATTTTTTTAAGCCCTGACCTATGCTATAGCTGCATATAGCGAGAAACAACAAGGTCGTTAAAAAGTTTTTCATTCTATTTTAAATTTCCTATTGAAACGTTCCCGTCAGCATAAAATTGCCAATGCAATTAAATTATTTTGCCAAAATCTTATGCCCCATTTTGTCTCTTTTGGTTTTCAGGTATTTTTCATTGTATTGATTTGGAAGAATTTCGATGGGAACAGTTTCAACAATCTCAAGTCCGTAACCGAGCAGACCGGCTCTTTTTTTAGGATTGTTGCTGATCAGTTTTAATTTGGTAATATTCAACTCTCTTAAAATTTGCGCACCCACACCATAATCTCTTTCGTCCATTGAAAAACCAAGCTTCAGATTGGCCTCCACGGTATCCATTCCCTGCTCCTGGAGTTTATATGCTTTTAATTTATTCAAAAGTCCAATGCCGCGCCCTTCTTGGTTCATATATAAAACCAAGCCTTTTCCTTCTGCCTGAACCATCTTCATCGCATTGTGTAATTGATCGCCACAATCACAACGAAGCGAGCCAAGAATATCTCCAGTCATGCAACTTGAGTGAACCCGTACTAAAACCGGCTCATCTTTTTCCCAATCGCCTTTTTTCAAAGCCATGTGAACTTCACCGGTATTAAGTTGTGTAAAAGCAATCAGTTCGAAATCACCATATTTTGTGGGCATTTTCACGCGGGTTTCTTCCTTTATAAGCGTTTCTCTTTCCAAACGATAGGCGATTAAATCTTTGATCGAAATTAATTTTAAATCATGCTTATCAGCAATTTCACGGAGCTGAGGCAAACGAGCCATCGTTCCATCTTCATTCATGATTTCAACCAAAACACCTGCTTCACCGTGACCGGCAAGTTTGGCCAAATCAAGCGTCGCTTCAGTATGTCCGGTTCTTCTTAAAACGCCACCATTTTTTGCACGCAATGGAAATATATGTCCCGGCCTTCCCAAGTCATCAGGTTCAGTTTTGGGGTCAATGATTGCCTGAACAGTTTTTGCCCGATCGTGTGCGGAAATTCCGGTGGTACAACCATGCCCCAATAAATCAACGCTTACAGTAAAAGGCGTAGCATGAAGCGCGGTATTTTTATTTACCATTAAATTTAATTGCAGTTCATCACATCTTTTTTCAGAGATCGGCATGCAGATTAATCCTCTTCCATGCTTGCTCATAAAGTTAATTATTTCGGGAGTCACGTTTTTTGCAGAAGTAATAAAATCGCCTTCATTCTCGCGGTCTTCATCATCCACCACAATCACTAATTTTCCTTTTTTTATATCTTCAATCGCATCATTTATTTTATCCAGCATATGTTTTTTTTAAACTGCAAAGGTAATTGATTTAAAAATTTTCATTTTCGATATCGGGATTACCTAACGGAATGATTTGAATTAATAAAAAAGCCTTTTCGTCTTAAGAATGTGCTTTGACCATTGTAAAAGACAAATCTTCATTATTTCTTTGTTTACTGCATTGCATTTTTACATCAGCACATGAGCCTACTAGCACCTTAACGATGATATTTAATCAAACCGTCCATTGGACTTCTTAAAATATTTCCAACCTGCAAATCATAATTTTTACAAAGTTGCGTCACAATCTCTTTAAAACCGTAAGCAATGCCACCGGTAAAGTGGATCGGTAATTTCACACTTTCACGATAAGTGATAATGTGTTTGTAAAAAAAATCATTGATGCCATCTTCAATAATATTTTCAATCATATAATGGCCGCGGTTTTCGGCCAGGAAAATGGCAAACGAAGCCAGGTAGCGGTTTGGCAAAGGTTTTTTATAAACCGATTCCAGGATTTCTGAATCAGTAGTTACAAATTTCGCGTCAAATCTTGCACGCAAGTCTTCGTCAAAAATATTGTATAAAAAATGCTGAATTACTTTTTTACCCAGGTAGGCGCCGCTACCTTCATCACCGAGAATAAAACCAATTCCGGGGCTGTTTTTTACAATTCTTTTTCCATTATAATAACACGAATTAGAGCCGGTTCCTAAAATACAGGCAATACCTTTTTTATTTCCACAAAGCGCTTTGGCAGCGCCGGAAAGATCATTATCAACAACCGCAGATGCATCCGGAAATAATTTGTCAAATACTTTTTTAAACATTTTTATATTCGCCGGATTTTTACATCCCGTTCCATAAAAGAAAATTTCATTGATCTTATTTCTTTTTAAAAAAGGAAATACTTCTGTTTTAATAATTTGTTCTACTTGCTCAGCATTCACAAAATAGGGGCTCATTCCCTGCGTGGTAAAAAGCGTTGGCTTATCATTTTTCAAAAGGCACCATTCGGTCTTTGTAGAACCACTGTCTGCTATCAATTTTATGGAAGGTAACATTATATCGTGTTTATTGAGGAAATTTGCACTTCTTAAAAAAATAAAAATAGAACAAAGAAGAATATGCGCAATAAAAAGTTACAGGTTTGGTTGCCGTTGTTGTTGAGTATTTGCATGATTGCCGGAATGTTTATCGGTTACAGGATCAAAGGAAATATGCCGGATAATGGGATTTTTTTCGTGGAAAAAGAAAGGCCTGTTCAACAGGTTCTCGATCTCATCAAAAGAAAATATGTGGACAATGAAGATATCGATTCACTTGGAAATTTAGCGATCCAAACGATTCTTTCCAAACTTGATCCGCATTCTATTTATTTGCCCGCACAGGAATTAAAACAGGTAAACGAAGATCTGGAAGGGCAATTTTTTGGAATTGGAATAGAATTCAATATTATCCACGATACCGTGAATGTGGTGAACGTTTTGTCAAAAGGGCCCTCAGAGAAAGCAGGGCTGTTGATTGGGGACCAGATAATCAAGGTAGATGATTCTGTTGTGGCCGGAAAGAAAATCACTTCACAAAAATTAAGAAAACTAATTGGCGGAGACGCAGGTGAGAAGGTAACGATTACCGTTTTTAGAAATGGAATTGCAAAGCCAATTTTAATTACGCGCGGCGCCGTACCGCTTTACAGCCTCGACGCAGCTTATATGATAGCTGACACCGTTGGCTACATCCGGCTGAATAAATTTTCCGAAACCACCTACGATGAATTTATGCAATCGTTATTAAAGTTGCAAAAGGCAGGAATGAAAAGCCTGATCCTTGACCTGAGAGATAATGGTGGTGGCATTCTTACTGAAGCAACCAATATCGCTGACGAATTTTTAAGTGACAATAAAATGATCACTTATACGGAAGGCGCGCATTCGCCAAAAAAAGAATACCGCGCTCAAAAAGATGGTAGTTTTGAAAAAGGAAAATTAGTGGTCTTGATTGATGAAGGAACCGCATCAGCAAGTGAAATATTAAGTGGCGCTTTGCAGGATTGGGGACGGGCAACTATTGTGGGAAGAAGAAGTTTTGGAAAAGGGTTAGTTCAGGAACAGTATGAACTGAGTGACGGATCAGGACTGAGGCTAACTGTCGCCAGATATTATACGCCGCTTGGAAGAAGTATTCAAAAATCTTACTCCGGAGGAATTGAAGCCTACGAGCACGATCTGATCAATCGTTTTAAAGACGGCGAGATGACTACTATGGATTCGATAAAGCATACAAACGAAAAAAAATATACCACTGCGGCCGGGAACATTTTATATGGCGGCGGCGGAATAACACCGGATGTATTTGTTCCTTATGATACTACTTTGTTTGGAAAAAATATCATGGATGCTTTATTATCAGGAACATTGAGCAGGTTTGTTTATATAAATTTTTTACGCCATCAAAAAGATTTTCAAAAATATTTGTCACCTAAGGTTTTTAATGAAAAATATGTGGTAAGCGATGAAACTTTAAATGCTTTAAAACTGTACGCGCAAAAGGATTCTATCAAATTAAATCCGGAAAATAAGATTGAAAAATCTATTCTTCAAAAGCAAATAAAAGTGCTCACAGCCCGTGAAATCTGGCGTACAGAAGGATTTTACGAAGTAAACAATACTTATGATTCAACAGTAGCAAAGGCTTTGCAGCTGATGAGAGCACAATCAGCTCATTAGTTAATCGTGGCATAGTTTTTACGCCAGTTTTTGTAAAATATTATGTCAATGAACAATAATAACATCCAATCAGAAAATAAAACTACCGGAAAACATAACAACAGCAAGCGCCCTGAAGTAAGAGATCATCTTGACAGCCGGAAAAATGAAGAGCAGGATTTTAAAGGAGGTGATGTTACCCACAACACAAAAGAAACTGAAAGCCAAAAGAAGAAAAGTTAAAATAGATCTCTCCAGATCCTACTGCCAGTTTTCTAATATTTTGCTCTCCCCTATTTTTTTTATCTTGCAAAAAATAAAAATTTATGTGGAAGAACAGCATTTTAGAAACGATCGGTGACACGCCTCTTATCAAATTAAATAAGATAACGAAGGATTTGCCTTGTACCGTTTTGGCAAAAGTAGAATACTTTAATCCCGGCAATTCGATCAAAGACCGGATGGCTGTAAAAATGTTGGAAGTGGCCGAACAGGAAGGAAAAATAAAACCCGGAGGAACTATTATTGAAGGTACATCCGGAAATACCGGAATGGGATTAGCCCTGGCCGCAATTGTCAAAGGATATAAATGTATTTTCACTACAACTGATAAACAGTCAAAAGAAAAAGCAGATATTTTAAAAGCCGTGGGCGCCGAAGTAATTGTATGCCCAACCAATGTCGAACCTGGTGATCCCCGCTCTTATTATTCGGTTTCAAAAAGGCTCGCCGAAGAAGTTCCTAATTCATGGTATGTAAATCAATATGACAACCTTGCCAACCGTGATGCACATTATGAACAAACGGGCCCTGAAATTTGGGAACAGACTGAGGGGAAGATTACGCACCTGGTTGTAGCGAGCGGAACCGGGGGGACAATAGTAGGAACAGGCAAATATTTAAAGGAAAAAAATCCTGACATAAAAGTGTGGGCAATAGACAGTTATGGGTCTTTGTTAAAAAAGTACTTTGATACAGGCGAAGTTGATGAAAATGAAGTTTACCCGTATATAAGCGAGGGGTTCGGTGAAGATTTTGTTCCTGCCAATTTTGATATGAAATATATTGATGCTTTTGAAAAGGTAACTGATAAAGCGGGCGCATTAATGGCCAGGCGAATTGCAAAAGAGGAAGGATTATTTTGCGGATATAGCGCTGGTAGTTGTTTACAGGGATTGATGCAACTGAGGGGGAGCTTAAAAAAAGATGATGTGGTGGTTTGTATTTTTCACGATCATGGCAGCCGCTATGTGGCCAAAATTTATAATGATGAATGGATGATGCAAAGAGGTTTTTTAGAAGTAAAAACTTTCAAAGATTTAGTTTCAGGGCGTGGTGCACAGAAACTGGTTACAGTAAACACTGAACAAACAGTTGCAGAAGCAATTGATCTAATGCGCAAATATGATATTGAAAATATTCCCGTAATAAATGGTGTTGATGAAGTTGTTGGCTCTTTAAGCGAAAGTGGGTTGTTTGAAAAAATATTAACCAATCCAAACATAAAAGAACAGATGGTGGCGTCGGTTATGGAAAAGGAATATCCAATTGTTTCATTTGATATGCCGGTAGAAAAATTAAGCAATCTTATCTCAAAACACAATGGCGCTGTTTTGAGCAAAGATGAAACGGGCGATTATCATATCGTAACGAAGTACGATATTATTCAAAGTTTGGCGAAATAAAATTGAATTCAAATGTTTTCAAATAATGGAACCTTTTAATTTCGGCTTTGATTTTTTTTTGAGTAAACCAACAAAAAAACCGATTTTTTATTTTTTTCTTTTAGGAGAGTCAGCGTTTTATCAAAAAGTGTTTAAAAAATAAATTCTCTTTTAGCGCAAAACTAAAATCAGGAAAAATATTAACTATTTACTGTTACTATCTGTTAATCAATCAATTATATTAAAAATTTTGATGTTTTGGTTTAGTCCAAACGTAATAATCCGAGACTAAAAATCGTAATTACACTTTCTTTAAGACTCGACATTTTACGATCCATACAGTAAATATAAGGAGCATAAAAAAGGGCAATTTTGCCCTTTGCAGAAACTGTACAACGTCTATCTTTGTTCCAGAAGTTGATTGATGTTGATGCAGGCATTAATCAAAAATAAATATCCAAAATATCCATTAAAAACAGAATCTATCCAAGTTCCTTAAAAATCCCTAAAATCCGATTTCAGTCAACTTCTAAATTTTTTTTATCCAATATCGTCTCTTTGCAAAATGTAAAGAGGAAAACAAAAACCAGGATTTTATTTTGAAAAAAACGTCCAATATCGTTTCAAAATAAAATGAAATTCGGTCTCTTGTGAAAACCAATCCAAATTCAAAAGGAAAACTGATCCGATCCTTTTAAAACTAAACGCTGAAACCGGAAACTATTTTCGGGAATAGGCCCCAGGAATTTGCTGAAAAGCATTTAAAAAAACTAAACTTCTGCAGTCGAAAGATTGCAGGAGTTTTTTATTTTAAGCGATTGCATCAAAATAATTCATGGGAGTTTATGGCTAAAATTATTTTCAGTTGTTTTTAAATAGTGTGTAGCCCGGTTCAAGGTTTATGCAAATTCTTTAAACCAAAAATCTCTTAACCGTGTAATTCCCTATTTTTGCAAAAATTAAAACTTAAATAATGGCATCAAAAAAAATTACTGAGATTTTAGGCGATAAAGCTGAAGAATTATTGAATTACAAATGTAAAGTTGACAAATCCACCCTTACACTCCCCTCTCCAACTTATATCGATGATATTTTTGTGCAGAGCGATCGCAATAACCGGGCAGTAGGAAGCTTGCAGCAATTGATGGATCACGGAAGACTTGGCGGCACAGGATATTGCTCCATTTTTCCCGTTGACCAGGGAATAGAACACAGTGCCGGCGCATCTTTTGCTCCAAATCCAATTTATTTTGACCCTGAAAATATTGTAAAATTAGCCATCGAAGGCGGCTGCAATGGTGTGGCTTCCACTTTCGGAGTTTTGGGAATTCTCAGCAGAAAATATGCTCACAAAATTCCTTTTATTGTAAAAATCAATCACAACGAATTACTAAGTTATCCGACCAAATATGATCAAACCATGTTTGGTTCTGTAGAAACTGCTTACAATATGGGTGCTGTTGGTGTGGGCGCTACTGTTTATTGGGGAAGCCACGAAAGTACCCGCCAATTGCAGGAAGTAAGTTTAGCATTTGAGCGCGCTCATGAACTCGGAATGTGTACCATTCTTTGGTGCTATGTACGTAATGAAGCCTTCAAAGTAAATGGAGTAAATTATGAAACCAGCGCCGATCTTACCGGCCAGGCAAATCATCTTGGAGTTACTTTACAGGCTGATATTATCAAGCAAAAAATGGCAACCAATAACGGTGGATATAACGCGGTAAAATTTGGAAAAACCTCTCCATTGGTTTATGAAAATCTGACCACGGATCATCCAATTGATCTTTGCCGCTACCAGGTTTTAAATTGCTATAGTGGAAAAATCGGATTGATAAACAGCGGCGGTGAAAGTAAAGGCGCTTCTGATTTTGCTGATGCCGTTACTACTGCAGTAATCAACAAACGCGCCGGTGGAATGGGATTAATTATGGGAAGAAAAGCATTTCAAAAACCGTTTAAAGATGGCGTGGAATTATTAAATGCGACACAGGATGTATATTTGGATCAAAGCATTACAATCGCATAAAGCTAAACGCTGAAGGCGCAAGGCTCGAGAATGCTGAATGCTGAAAAAAACAATCATGAAACAAGACGAAGATTTTGATGCAAACCTGGCGGGAGAAGAAGGTGAAACCGAAGAAACGAAACGAAGATGGTTTCGGAGAATAAAGAAAGGAATCACCACTTCTACCAAAGATAAAAAAGAAGCGCCCGACGGGTTGTGGACAAAATGCCCGCAATGCAGATATACCTGCACGGTTTCTGAACTGAGGGAAAATTTATTTGTTTGCCCAAAATGTGAATACCATCATCGCATTGGCAGCGCCGAGTATTTTGAAATTCTTTTTGATGATGGAAATCATGAAGAGCTTTTTGCAAACATAAAGTCGAAAGATTATCTCGGCTTTGTTGACCTGAAACCATATTCGCAAAGATTAGAAGAGACTTACGCAAAATCTTCGATTCACGATTCTATAACCGTTGCCCATGGAAAGGTAGGCGGGATGGAAATTGTAATTGCCTGTATGGATTTTGAATTTATCGGAGGGAGCCTGGGAAGCGTTATGGGCGAAAAGATTTCACTTGCCTGCGACTATTGCATTGAACATAAAATTCCTTTTATGATCATCAATAAGAGCGGTGGAGCAAGGATGATGGAAAGCGCATTTTCATTAATGCAACTGGCAAAAACTTCCGGAAGATTGTCTTTACTGTCTGATGCAAAGATTCCTTATTTTTCTCTTTGTACTGATCCTACTTTTGGTGGAACGACTGCTTCTTTTGCGATGCTTGGTGATGTGATCATGGCTGAACCAGGAGCTCTGATTGGTTTTGCCGGGCCACGCGTAATTAAAGAAACCATCAAAAAAGACCTGCCGCCAGGATTTCAACGAAGTGAATTTTTATTGGAACATGGGTTTCTTGATTTTATCGTTTCAAGAAAGGATCTGAAAGAAAAACTCAGGCAGTTATTGATTTTATTTAAGGATTAAATTTTAAAAACCAAACTTTGCAGCAGGAATCATTAAAAATTCCTGCTGTTTTTTTATTATGGATTTAAGTAACCGCAAAGCATATTACGAATACAATATTGAAACGAAATATATTGCAGGAATGGTATTATCCGGAACGGAAATAAAATCGCTCCGTGCAGGAAAAGCAAGTTTCAATGACAGCTATTGCATTTTTAATAAAGGCGAATTATTTGTAAAAAGCCTGCACATTTCTGAATATAATTTTGGCACTCATTACAATCATGAGCCAATGCAGGAGCGCAAATTATTATTACAAAAAAAGGAATTGCGTAAACTGGAAAATAAAATTAAAGAGAAAGGCTACACGATTGTTCCTTTGAAAATATTTTTTTCTAAAAGCGGCTTTGCAAAAATAGAGATCGGCCTCGGCAAAGGAAAAAAGATTTACGATAAAAGGGAAACGATCAAAGCCAGAGAAAGCGTTAGAGAAGTGAAGAGAAAATATGGCGTTTAAGGCCTAAGCCATTCATCAGAAAACAGGAAGCCAAAATTTGTTTAATTACGATACCATTTCTCAAAACTATTTGTATCTCTTTCATATTAAATATTTCTATTTTCATAAAAATTATTCATAGGAAAAAATCCCTCATTCAAATAGGGTAAATTGCATCTCCCGAAAATCAAATTGCATTTTTAAATTAAAAAATAATTTAAATTTTACGTAAAATTAAAGCACGCTAATACCCGAATTATTCAGTAAAATTGCAAAAGGTTTTCAGTCTTTAAAAATCTATTTAAAAAAGATCAGATGGACGAAGATTCCTTAACCAAGTCTCTGGAAATATTTAACAAGAATCAAGCCTCAGAGAATAAACGTTCCGGCCTGTTAAGACGCGACATGCTCTATAATATTTTTATGCAGTCGCCTGCAATGCTTTGTATTTTAAAAGGTCCTGAACATACTTTTGTTTTAGCAAACGATCCTTACCGTAAATTGATTGGAAACAGAAACCCTGTTGGACAAACTTTAAGGGAAGCTTTGCCGGAATTGGAAGGCCAGGGTTTTTATGAAATTTTGGATAATGTTTATGCTACCGGTGAACCTTTTACCGGAAAAGAAATGCCCGCCAGCCTTTACCGTGGTGGGAAAATGGATCAGGTTTATATAAATTTGAATTATCAGCCGTTTGTAGATTCTCATGATAAAATAGAGGGGATTTTTGTTTTTGCTTACGACGTTACCGAACAGGTTGTTGCCCGCAAAAAAATAAAAGAAAGCCAGTTAAAATATCGCAATCTTATTTTTGGATTGCCTGTTGCCTTATATACCTGCGATGCTGATGGATATATTCAATTGTATAACGATGCCGCTGTAAGGCTGTGGGGGCGCAGCCCGGAGATCGGAAAAGATCTTTGGTGCGGTTCCTGGAAAATTTTTAGAACTAGCGGAGAACCTTTATCTCTTGACGAATGCCCGATGGCGGTTGTGCTAAAAGAAGGACGTATCAGCAACATGGAAATAGTGATTCAAAGGCCCGATGGAAGCAAAAGGCATGTGGTTCCTTATCCACAAGCAATTTATGATACCAATGGAAATATTACAGGCGCAACAAGTACTTTAGTTGATATTACAGAGCAGGTAAAAACGCGGAGGCAGATGGAACAGGTGGCCGACATGATCGAAAGATTATACATGAATGCGCCCGCATTTATTTGTACTTTAAAAGGGCCGGAACATATTTTTGAACTGGTTAATCCTGAATATCAAAGAATGTACGGAAGTCGCCAGCTTTTGGGCAAAAAAATTATTGACGCAATTCCGGAATTAATTTCACAAGGAATCATTGAAAAACTGGATAAAGTTTATCAGACGGGAGAGCCGTATGTTGTCACAGAAATGCTTTTATATCTTTCGAGAGATGAAGGGAAAGAGCCGGAGCCAACTTATCTCAATTTTTCTTATCAGCCAATGTATGATCCGGATAAAAATATCAGCGGAATTCTTGTATTCGGATATGAGGTAACCAATCAGGTGCTCGCCAAAATGGAAGGTGAAGAAAATTTAAAACTGATTCTAGAATCTTTACCGCAAATCACTTCCACTTCTTCTGCAAACGGTACCAATATTTATTTCAATAAATTCTTTTTTGAATATTCAGGTTTGTCCAAAGAAGAAGCCACCGTTAACGGATGGAATGCAATTCTTCATCCAAAAGAAATAGATGAAGTGTTGAGCCAATGGGAACAATGTAAAAAAAATGGCGAGGATTTTTATAAGGAGATCAGGCTTAAGAGAAAAAGCGATGGGGTTTATAGATGGCATATTTCTCAAATCACTGCCATTAAAAACAGTAAAGGAGAAATTACCCAATGGATCGCATCAGCCACAGATATTCATGAGCAAAAAATGAAAGAACAGAAAAAGGATGAGTTTTTAAGTATCGCCAGCCATGAATTGAAAACGCCTTTAACTTCAGTAAAAGCGTATCTGCAATTGCTGGAATTGTCGTTGGATAAAAATAATGAGAAAGCAAGTTCATTTACAAAAAAAGCCATTCTTTCCGTTGACCGTTTAAAAGATTTAATTGCTGAATTATTAGATGTGAGTAAAATCCAAAATGGAAGATTAAATTTAAATATCAGCAATTTTAATTTTAATGAAATGGTGGATGAGGCCATCGAAAATATTCAATATAATTCTCCAAAACATTCGTTTATCAAAACCGGCGTGATTGCTGAATTAGTGAACGGAGATAAAGAAAGGCTGCAACAAGTGATCATTAATTTACTTAGCAATGCCGTAAAATATTCGCCCGATTCAAAAGATATTTTTATCAATGCTTATGTGAAAAACGACCAATTAACTGTATCCGTAAAAGACAATGGAATCGGCATCAGCGAAAATAATTTTTCAAAAATATTTGAACGATATTACCGGGTAGAAGGCCAGGATATTCATTTCCAGGGCTTGGGGATCGGACTTTTTATTTCTATGGATATTATCCGGCGCCATAATGGAAAATTGTGGGTGGAAAGCCAACCTGGAAAAGGAAGTACATTTTATTTTACACTACCTCTAAAAAAAGATAAATAATCTACAAAAAAAAACCCATCGAAAACTTAAAAACTCTTTAGGCATGCAGAAGAAATGTATTCTAATATATGATGACGATCTGGAAATATTAACCGTTTGCAAAGCAATTTTGGATTATGATGATTATCGGGTGGAAACGCTTGCCAATTGCGAAAACATTCTACAGGACATTATGGACATTCAGCCCGATATTATTTTAATGGATCTTTGGATTCCTAAAATAGGCGGAGAAAATGCTGTTAATTTGATGCACGAAAATGAAGACACAAAACATATTCCGGTGATTCTTTTTTCTGCAAACGATGAGATAGAAAAGATCAGCAAAAAAATCAACGCGAACGGTTATTTGAGAAAGCCTTTTGATATTTCTACTTTTAAAGAAACGATTGAAAATAATATTTTATAAACATGCGTTTATGAAGGTTTTTTAGTAGAGCACAAATAATGAAGATTTAATTTTCTTTTTTGATAACAACAGGAGGCCTCAACAGGAACCGGAATAAAATACTTTTTTTTAACGCGATCAATGTGTTCTATTAAATCACGATGGAGCGATATCAAAGTCATTTGACCGCAAGTTTAATTGATATTGTTTTGCCGTTTTGTTGATTCAAAACTAACATTCCCACCGAGAAGATACTAACCTTTCTTTATTTGGGAAAGTGCAGATGCGGATGAAAACAACAAAAAGAAAAGGGTGATTTTTTTTATGAGCGAGTTGTTTCGTCATCCTTAATTTGCCGGCTGCTTTATCGCATTCTTAATATATTTTATCCAGGTATTTACAAAATAAGCATTGTTCTCATTACCCAATTTCGCATCAACCAAATGCATGGAAACTTTTATGTCGGCGCAGGATGAAGTGAGCACATAATCAAGCCGCTCGCCGGAGGCAAGAGGAAAAGCGTGGCCAATAAATTCAGCACATCCGATTACGTATTGTTTCGGAGTTCCGATAATTTTTTTTGAAGACAATCTCTGTGCAATCTCTTCCAAGGCCGATAAAAATTTGGGGATGTCTTTCTTTTCCAGCGGAAAGTATCCTTTAAATTTTCCTGAGACAGGAATTGTATTGCTATAAAATGCAGGTTGTGAAATTGATTTATCAAGCAGGATATATTTTTGCGCATGGCTAGCATTTGCGGCGCAAACAAAAATTAAAATAAAAATGTATTTCATAAAAAGTCAGATCCCTTATTTATATTCACCAAAAACTTTTCTAAGCGTATCAGAAATTTCTCCCAGCGTACAGAAATTCTCTACCGCATCAATAACCACAGGCATTAAATTTTGATTATTCGCTGCATGTTCTTCTATTTTTTTTAAACAATTTTGTGCCCTTGCACGATTTCTTTTTTCTTTCAACACCTTTATCTTATTGATTTGCACCAACCGGATATTATCATCAATTTTAAAAGATGGGGGCGATATTTCATTATCTGAAATAAACGAATTAACGCCTACAATTATTTTATCCTTTGTTTCGATATCGCTCTGATAATTATAAGCGCTTTGGGCAATTTCATTTTGCATGAATCCTTCTTCAATTGCTTTCACACTCCCACCCATTGCGTCAATTGTATCCATTAATTCCCACGCTTTTTGTTCCACTTCGCCAGTTAGTTTTTCTACAAAATAACTTCCTGCCAAAGGATCTGCCGTATCAGCAACACCACTTTCGAAAGCCACTATTTGCTGGGTTCTCAAAGCAATTTGGGCAGCTTCCTGCGTTGGCAAATTCAGTGCTTCATCATAACCGTTGGTATGCAAACTTTGCGTGCCGCCAAGCACCGCAGCAAGTGTTTGTAAAGTTACGCGACTGATATTATTTAAAGGCTGTTGTGCTGTTAAGGTACTGCCTCCGGTTTGTGCGTGAAAGCGCATCATCATCGCTTTTTGGTCAGTAGCACCAAGTTCTTTCATTATCCTTGCCCACATTTTTCTTGCTGCGCGAAACTTCGCCACTTCCTGGAAAAGATTGTTGTGAGAATTAAAAAAGAAAGACAATCTTTTTCCAAAAATATTAATGTCCAATTCTTTTTCCAGCGCAGCTTTTACGTACGCTTTTCCATTGCTCAATGTAAAAGCAATTTCCTGAACGGCGGTGCTTCCCGCTTCGCGGATATGATATCCTGAAATGGAAATTGTATTCCATTTTGGAAGTTCTTTGCTGCACCATTCAAAAATATCGGTGATGATGCGCATAGAAGGTTTGGGCGGATAAATATAGGTACCACGCGCGGCATATTCTTTTAAAATATCATTCTGAACCGTGCCTTGTAATTGGGAAAGGTCAGCACCTTGTTTTTTGGCAATTGCCACATAAAACGCGAGCAAAACAAACGCCGTGGAATTGATCGTCATCGAAGTGGAAATATCTTTCAACTTTATCCCATCAAACAACGCTTCCATATCTTCTATGGAATCAATGGCGACCCCCGCTTTGCCCACTTCTCCTTCGGCTAAAGGATGATCGCTGTCGTAACCAATCTGAGTAGGAAGATCGAACGCAACGCTTAACCCGCTTACACCTTGAGAAATTAAATAATGATAACGTTTGTTACTTTCTTCTGCGGTACTAAATCCAGAATATTGGCGCATTGTCCATAATTTGCCACGGTACATATCTTCTTTTACGCCGCGCGTAAAAGGAAATTTTCCAGGCATTTCTTCAGAAATATCTTTTGGAAGGTCTTCTGTAGAATATACTTTTTTTATTTCTATTCCTGAATCAGTCATTATCTTTTTCATTGCATTCACATTTTCCAATTTTCCAATTTTCACATTAATTTCTTTGCTTCAAAATTAATCGCATCCAGCACAATATTATGCAGCGATGCATTGGAATTATTGATTAAATAATCAATGATGTGTTTATTGAGATCCATGCCTGAAGCCTGCGCTGGTAGCGTGGACGCAAGCTGGTTGACGATATAAATATTTTGCTCTTTTAAATTATTTACCGCGCGCCAAACTTCTGTAGAAACATAAATTTGCTGGCTGATATTATAATCATATTCCTGTTTGATCGAATCGATGAGCGTAGCCTGCATTTGCCGGCATGTTAGACTTGAGTTAGTATTGCGCGATAATAAATTCTGCAACGCAATTCTTTCTGTTAATAAAGTAATTCTTTCGTAAGCCTGCAGGCGCAATTTTAAGATGTCAGGTTCATTGCTTTTCCTTTCACCAAGTTCTTTTTTCATTGACGTAAATTCTGTCAATATCCAGACGAATGCTAACAACAAAACAAGAAACAAGATGATAATTATGGTTTGAAATGTTGACATTTTTATAATTTGTAAGCAAAAATAATCATTCCATTAGTAAAGGTTGTAATTTCGTAAGCAAGGAATTTTGTAAATACAAAACATAAATTTTTAAACACGAATTACACCAATTAGCACATTAGCCAATTAACCAAATGGAAACAATCAATAAAAATCCGGTTATTTTAACACAATCTGCGGTAGATGAAATTAAAAAACTGATGAATGAAGAATCCAATTCCGAAAAGTTTTTGCGCATCGGCGTAAAAGGAGGTGGATGTTCAGGGATGTCCTATTTATTAGGCTTTGAAGACAAAACAGATAAGGACGAAGTGTATGAAATTGATGATATTTCCTGTATCATTAATCCGTCGCATCTTATTTATTTAAAAGACATGGAAATTAATTGGGAAGGGGGTTTGAACGCAAGAGGATTTACTTTTAATAACCCAAATGCGAATACAACCTGTGGCTGTGGAAGTTCTTTTGGTGTGTAATAGTAAAAAAATAAATCAGCTTAATTTCTATTTTCTCTTGATTAAATCTCTTTTAGGTTAGATTTGCAAAATTTAAAAAACGGGTAGTGGCGCAGCCCGGTAGCGCACACGTCTGGGGGGCGTGGGGTCGCAAGTTCGAATCTTGTCTACCCGACAAAATAGCATTCAAAGCAAATAATGAAGCCTGTAAACCCAGTATTTACAGGCTTTTTTAATTTTTACAAATCAAAATAATTTAAATGCAAAGTTCTGGTGAGTTAATCGGTGAGTTACTCACTGGTATTATTTTTGAACTCACCAGAATGTTCATAAAGATTTGAATTTCAAGTGATGAAAACGATTTGAACGTGAATCCCTTTATGGGTAATGGTTTCCTGTGATAGAATGAATCAAATTTTTTTTACCGTTTAAATGATTTAAAAAGCAGGGAAAGTAGAAACAGCCCCTGGAAGTTAAACTTAAACATAACCATTGAGAAAAAATTTCGATTTAATTATATTTTTCATTCATAAATAACAATTTGCCATTATCCCATTTACCCTGCACCGGTCGGCGTTTGCGCCCTTCATTTGGTACAAAGAATAAAAAAAGAGGCATTAATATTCTGATTTCATGTTGTTATAAAAAATGTTTCTAGTTCTTGCATCATGTGTTTGTTGCCTATAAAGACAGGGGTTCTTTCATGTAAGCTTTTTGGTTGAATTGTAAGAACGGGGTTTTCGCCGTTGGTCGCCTGGCCCCCGGCAATTTCCATAATAAATGCCAGGGGATTGCACTCATACACCAGCCGCAACTTCCCTTTGGGATGGGTGCATGTGGAAGGGTACAAAAAGATTCCCCCTTTGAGGAGATTACGATGAAAATCGGCCACAAGGCTGCCTGTATACCTTTCGGTGTACGGGCCTCCGTTATCCTGATTTCTCTGCTGGCAGCTTCGGATGTATTTTTGAACTTCGTTTTGATACTGAAAGAAATTTCCATGATTCACAGAATAGATTTTTCCGGATTGCGGAGAAAGAATATTAGAATGACTTAGGGTAAATTCACCTATCGAGGGATCAAGAGTAAAACCATTAACTCCCCTGCGGGTGGCATACACCAGCATGGTCGAGGACCCATAAATGATATAACCTGCGGCCACCTGCTGCTGCCCTTTTTGTAAAAAATCTTCGAGAGTGCATGCTGTTCCGATGGGACTTACCCTGCGATAAATTCCAAAAATCGTTCCGATAGAAACATTTACATCAATATTGCTGCTGCCATCCAGTGGGTCCAAAACACAGACATACTTTGACTGGCTGGACAGAGCTTCATCAAAAGCAATGAAATCATCCACTTCTTCGGAAGCCACTCCGGCGCAGCTGGTTCCCCGCTTTAGGACGGCAATAAACTGGTTGTCTGCAAATAAATCAAGCTTTTTCACTACCTCTCCCTGTACATTTACCACGCCGGCATCTCCTAAGATATCTACAAGGCCCGCCTTATTTACTTCCACATTTACCCGCTTGGCCGCAAGAGCAATATCTCGCAAAAGCCTGCTCAACTCACCACTGGCATGAGGAATACCGCGCAGTTCCTGCACCCGGAATTCTTCGAGCGTTAAGGTCCGGTTAATTGTCATGATTCTCTTTTTCTCTTGTTTCCCTGATGATAAATTGCTTTACGGAGCGGATGGCCTGTTGCATGTGTTTCCTGACAGTATTATCTGAAAGATTCAATTCTTTGGCAATTTTTTTCCGTTTCCATCCATACACCCGCCGAAGAGTATACACCTTTCTTTGCTGGGCAGGAAGCTGGCGAATGGCAGCTTCATGTAGCTGCTGGGCTTCCTCGATTTCCATTTTCAGCTCCGGAGAATCATACAACAGTTGCGCTTCTCCCAATTGTTGCAGCCTGGTTCTTTCCAACTTTATCCGGTGAAAATAGTCCATGGTCTTATTTCTGGTGCAAAAGAACAGGTAGGCCTGAATATTTTCGATTTCCGCCCAATGGTCTTTGTGCTTCCATAGATTTAAAAACACATCCTGCACAATATCTTCGGCATTGACCCGGCAGGAAGTCAGGTGAAATGCCTGCCGGTAAATGGTTTCTTTATACTTGCTGTAAAGGGTTATAAACAATTCGACATCATTTTCATAATGCATTGGCCTGGGAATCAATTTAATTGGAGAAACAGTATTAATAAAGCAGTTGCCGCTAAGCGGGCAGGAAAAGGAGAGAAAAGATTAAGAATACTGTGCAAGCGCCTGGACTAGCAATACATAGCTCGCCCGCTCATCACAAAAAATCTTATATGGAAAATCAGGTCTCATAATAGTAATTAAGAATAATCCTTCCTTTCACCATCCCTAAATACATTTCACTATGGAATATTATTATAAAGACATTTAGGAAGGCTTTCGGTACTACACACGCTAAAAAAAAATTTGTTAAACAAATAGTACTTAATGTGAAGTTTTTACTTTTTCGCTCTTTTTTCAAAATACCAGTTTTTATCAGCAGTTTGACTGTTCGATGTCTGAGCAAATGAATAGAATCCATCTTTTCCATTTTGCAGAGAAAATACTAAAACTGCCTTCCCTCCTGATCTGGCTTATAAAAGATGCCTTTCTCAAGCAACATTGGCTTCACCTCGCAGGGAGTAGCAGTACGTTGTTCAGGGTGCGAGTCAAAATACTCCTGCAGTTGGTGGTCAATACGGTGTGCTTTTAGCAATTGTTTTTGAGAGAGTGACAGTTGTTGCAATAAAAAATTTTTTTGGCTGATAAATATATTGCAATATTCCTATTTTCACTCCTTTTTTTGGAAACTGTAGGAAAAATTTCGTACGAATTAATCCGAAGGTTTAAAACGTCCTTTGGAAATTATTGTAAATGAAATATGAAAAACGGGGCAATTCATGAAAAATAATTAGGGGTCACTTTAAAGCCTTTTCTTTTGAAGATTTATGCTCTTAACTTTTTGAAATCTGCTTCTTATTGAACAGAACTACAAAGATTTGTCGTAACATTTGTCGCAAAATCACCTTCCTACAAGTATCACATCGCGTAATGCAACAACCTTTTGTCGCAAAAACACTTTTACGACAAAAATGACCTATTTTTGTCGCAAAAAATGTCTCAAACCATGGCGATATCATATCAGAAGACGATCGATCGGCAACTCGAGGCCATCAAGGAAGCTATGCAACAGTTTCCGAATGGTGCCAGTTCAGAAGAAATCAAGGCAGCGGCAGGGCTGAATATTGAACTACGTACCGTGCAGAGAAGGCTCGGGAAATTGATTGAAAGAGGAGAATTAAGACTATCCGGAACCAAACGTACTGCAAAATATTATCAGATACAGTCAGAGAAAGCCCCGGTTCTTGCACAGGTCGAAACACCGAAAAGCAGCTTCGGGGAGATTATTCTCTCCAGTGAAAGCAGGGAGATCCTGAATGCTTTATCTGTACCATTTGATAAACGGGCACCTATTGGCTTTAACCGGAAATTCGTGGACAATTACCGTCCCAATATTGATTTTTATTTAACCGCAGCAGAACGTGAGCAATTGGCAAAAGATACTTCCACCACTGCTGATCCAAACCAGCCCGCAGGCACTTATGCCAGGCACATCCTGCAAAGGCTGCTGATAGATCTTTCATGGAACTCCAGCAGGCTGGAAGGAAATACGTATTCCTTGCTGGATACTGAAAGATTATTGGCCGAAGGTTCTCCAGCTCCCAAAAAAACTGCGATGGAAACACAAATGATCCTCAACCATAAAGAGGCTATCGAATTTATAGTAAGGGATGGCGATGAAATAGGATTTAACCGTTACACACTTCTGAATCTTCATGCCTTTCTGGCTAATAACCTCCTGCCTGACCCGGCTGCGCCCGGAAGGCTTCGGACGTATGGGGTTGGCATCAGTAACTCTGCCTATAGGCCAATCATTATACCACAACTTATTGAAGAAATGTTTGAAACCATCCTGACAAAAGCATCTGCAATCATTAACCCACATGAGCAGGCATTGTTTGCCATGGTACAATTACCATATCTTCAACCGTTCGAGGACGTGAACAAAAGAGTTTCCCGATTGGCTGCCAATATCCCTCTTAACCGGCATAATCTTGTTCCTATCTCCTTTATTGGAGTTCCGGAGGACTTGTACATTAAAGGTTTGCTCGGAGTATATGAACTAAACCGGACGGAATTATTAAAAGATATTTTCCTTCAGGCATGCAGGAGTTCCGCAGATCGGTACGCTGTGGTACGCCAAACGATAGGGGAACCCAATCCCTTCAGGATTAAATATCGCCAGGTTTTACAGGAAGTCATTTCGCAAATCATTACCGGGGCTATGGACCAGCCAGAAGCATCCATAACCATCAAGGCCCGCGCCCTCCGGCTACCTGGTATGGATCATGACCGCTTCATTGAACTGGTGGAAACGGAACTACTGAGCCTACATGAAGGCAACTTTGCACGCTACAAAATTACTCCCGGTGAATTTACAAGATGGAAGCAGGCATGGAATAAATAAACACACGTCTTGTGTTCATTCTATACAGATGCTATTGTTTACACTAAAACCAGGAGGATAGAAGCGATATTGATACCATAATTAAATTACGCTGTTCATTGCCAAGAACTAATTTCTGATAGAAGTAACCTTACCTCACAGGTTCGAAAATACCCTTCGCTTTATTCTTGTGCACATTATTTGCATTGAAATATTTGCCATTCATAGCGACATATACGCCGGGAGGTAATGTTTGAACAAAAGCCAAAGCGCTTCCGAGATTATAGAAGCCGTCAGAACTACCAAACGCATAAGGAATCATAGCACCAGTCAAAACAATCGTTTTTCCGATCTGCCGCTCAGACAGGTATTTAGCTGTTATCTCCATGGTATCCGTCCCATGCGTGATGACGATATGGTTTTCCTCAGTTTCCATGCATCGGGTAGCTATTGTGGCTCTATCCTGATCAGTCATTTCGAGGCTATCTATCATCATGAGTGTTTGTATGTCTACCGGAATATCACACCTTCCCCTGCGAAGCATTCCAGATACATGGGTCTTCTTGAAAAACAGGGTCCCCGTGCGTTCATCGTACTCCTTATCAAAAGTTCCTCCTGTAATGAATATTTTTATTCTCATATTTAGTGCTGTAACGAAAAATTAGCAGTCAAAATTAGCCGTTGCAAATAAGATCACAAAACCAGAAGCCCGAGGTTTTGTTTCCCGGACCTTTATATTCACGATAAATCTTTTCACCTTTTGCAAACGCCACCGGTTTTGAAAAGGTTGGACCATCGAAACAAAATGTATGAAATTCTCCATTTTCCCCGCAAGGGTCCACACCTCTCGGTAGTTCGCGTAAAAAATCTTCATCGATGATTCTCCCGACAAAAGACGCATCAAGTTTATTTGCGTCTACACATACCGTTATCGCCTTAAAACCCAGGCGCACAAATTCTTTCACCAGTTTCTTCGTATCTTTTCTCCATAGGGGAAAAATGGTTTGAATCCCATATGGCGCGAGTTGGTTTTCACGCCAGGTTCTCAGGTCTTCAAGAAAAATATCCCCGAAAGCAGCACAGGTGAATTTTTCACGCTTTAGCGCTTCCACAGCATACCGCATACCTCTTTCATATTCTTCCATAGAAGGTTCTTCAGGCAGTTCAATAGTGGTTCCTGGTATACCAATAGCTGCAACCTGCTGAACCAGTAAGTTCCGGCGCAATCCATGCATGCTGACCCTGTCATGAACCATGTTTACTGAGGTAAGCAATCGTTCCACATTATAGAGGCTTTCCTGTTGAAGATAATACAATGCCAGCGCCGCATCTTTGCCGCTGCTCCAGTTGAAGTACGTTTTTATTTTCACAGGATAAATGTAGGAGGTTTTCAAAAATTATTTACCTGTTTTATTAATGATTAACTTAGATCGGTTTTTGGCCTTGATTCCTGCTCCTGTTCACAATAGCTTACTTCTAATTTATATTAAGCGGGTTCTGTAATGGCTGTTTTTCGTTCAATCGCATGAATGGCCCTGATCGTTTTGATCATTGAATCCGGGGTAACCGAAATCGAATCGATCCCCTTTTCCACCAGGAATTGCGCAAAGTCCGGGTGATCTGAAGGCCCCTGGCCACAGATTCCTACTTTCACCCCACACTCTTTTGCGGTATCAATCAGCATCGCCAGCATGGTTTTAACAGCGTCATCTCTTTCATCGTATAAATCGGCAACCAAAGTGGAATCCCTGTCGAGACCCAGCGTAAGTTGAGTCAGGTCATTGGAACCTATCGAGAACCCGTCAATATGCTCGGCAAATTCTTTAGCAAGAATAATATTAGAAGGTATTTCAGCCATCAGGAACAGCAGAAGCCCCTCTTTCCCACGCCAGAGGCCAAACTCCGTCATGGTGGCACTCACTTTTTTAAGTTCATTTACGGTCCTGCAGAAAGGTATCATTACTGCTACATTCCTAAGCCCCATTTCTTCCCTTACTTTTAAAATGGCTTTACACTCTAAACCAAATGCAGCTTTATAATCAATTGAATAATACCTGGAAGCGCCCCGCCATCCAATCATCGGATTTTCCTCCTCAGGTTCAAAATATTCCCCGCCAAGTAGATTCCGGTATTCATTGGTTTTAAAATCAGAAAAACGAACGATCACTGTTTCGGGATAAAAAGCAGCAGCGATACGGGCAATTCCAAAAGAAAGCTTTTGTATAAAGTACTCCTCCTCATTTTCAAACCCTTTTATACGCTCACTGATTTCTTTTGATAACGCCCCATTTTTTATCGCACGATGTGCCAACAAGGCCAGCGGATGAATGCCAATATAGTTATTAATAATAAATTCTTCCCTCGCCAGTCCCACCCCCTTGTGCGGCAGATAAGCGAACCGAAAAGCCATATCCGGTGATCCGACATTCAGCATCAGGGGTGTTTTAATATCAGGCAGATTACTAAGGTCGGTAGATACGAGGGAATATTTCAGTTTCCCCTCGTAAACCTTGCCTTGCGGTCCTTCTGCACAGGAAGCAGTCACCTGATTTTCGTTCTGCAATATTGTGGTTGCATTGCCGCAACCGACAATAGCTGCCACCCCCATCTCACGGGCAACAATTGCTGCATGGCAGGTTCTTCCGCCTTTGTTGGTAATAATAGCAGAAGCCTTTTTCATTATAGGCTCCCAGTCCGGATCGGTCATATCCGTAACCAGTACGTCACCTTCCCTAAATTCAATTCCATCAGCCTGTCGCTTATCCAGCGAATACATGATATGCACTTTGCCGGAAGCGATCTTATCGCCGATAGCAATTCCGGTTATCAAAGGCTGCTGGTTGTGCTGCTGCATGACATATTCATTAAGCGTATTGTTGTCTTTGCGTGAGTGAATTGTTTCAGGCCTTGCCTGTACAATAAAGAGCTGACCGATTAACCCATCAACCGCCCATTCCACATCCATCGGACACCAGCTGCCCTTTTGCTTTGTATAATACTCCTCAATTTTGGTTACCCATTTGGCCAGTAAAATAATTTTTTCATCATCCAGGCAAAATCTTTCCTGTGCGGCCTTTTCAGCAGGAATGATTCGTACTCTTTCGTCAGGATCATCACCATAGATCATCACCTTGTCTTTAATGCCTAATTTTTTTTCAATTATGGATTCATAGCCTTCCTTCAACATTGGCTTAAATACAATAAATTCATCCGGCGACACATGTCCCTGTACTAATAATTCACCGAGTCCATAAGAACCATTTATTACGACAACATCTTTGAACCCCGATTCGGTATCTAGAGAAAAGGCAACTCCTGAACTTCCCAGATCGCTCCGCACCATTTTTTGAATACCAACAGAAAGGCCAACGGCAAAATGATCGAATTTAAAATGCTGGCGGTAACTGATAGCCCGGTCTGTGAAGAGGGAAGCAAAACAATTTCTGACAGCATCCATTAAAGAGGCAGGGCCCCTGACATTGAGATAAGTTTCCTGCTGCCCTGCAAAGCTTGCATCCGGCAGGTCTTCAGCCGTAGCGCTCGATCTGACTGCAACATCAGTTGCCTCCTGGTCATATTGTTTTGAAAGCGTATGATAAGCCCCGATAATTGCTTTACTTAGTTCCGGGGGAAAACGGGCATTACGGATACTGCTTCTGATCTGCAATCCTGCCCGGCGCAATGATTCGATATCATTGTAATCAATTTCATCAATCCTTTCTGCAATTTTTTTATCCAGTTCATTGCTGCTGATGAAATGACGATAAGCATCGACAGTGATAACAAACCCATCAGGAATATTTAACCCCAAAGGTGTTAAGCGTTGCAGCATCTCCCCCAGGGAAGCATTTTTTCCGCCAACCAGTTCAAGGTCCTCAATACCCACCTGGTGAAGTAGTCTTATATACTTTTTGTTTTCCATTTTCCTGTTTTTAATTTTTCCCTTTTTTTTTTTTATTTTAATCTCATGGCAAAAGTTTCCGGACAAGGCTCTCTTCCTTTAGAAAGGCAAAAAAAACCTTTCTGAAAAATCCGAAAGGCTATAACTGAAATGAGAAAAAATAAGCCGGATCCTGACTTATCTTTCCGCTTTTTGTCCATGCAGATGGGTCTGGCACCTTTCCCCCACTCTGTTATTTCATAAAGCGAAGGGAAAATTGCCAAGGCTTCAACGGGCATTACCCCTTTCTTGATAAGTATGCAAAGAACTGATTCAAATACCGGTATAATAAAGACTGCAATGAATCTTTTTAGTACCACCGAAAAAAAAGGATTTATTGGAAAGGTTATTTAATTTATTGGAAAGGACATTTATTTATAACACTCCGCCTACTATACAACCTATACATTAAAGGGCTAATTAAGCAAAGAACTATTGACGATCCTAATCAACATTTTGTTTTATTGATAGAAGAACCTGAGGCACATCTTCACCCTCAACTTCAATTAAATCTTTATAATTTCTTAAAAACAGCTAGCAAATAATTGTCTGTTATTTATAACTTCCCATTCACCTACTTTGACGTCAAAGGCTAATCTGGATAATTTAATTCCTGTAAATGAACGGGCAATAAATATTGGAGAATGTTATAAAAACAGGGAGGGTGAAAACATTATAGAGGTTTCTACAAAAAAAATAACCTTAAAGGATGATGATTTTTTATCCCGAAAGAAACAGCTTGAGAGATACTTAGACGTTACCAAAAGTCAGCTTTTTTTGCTAGAAGCATCGTAGAAGGCATATCTGAAAAGCTCCTACTCAAAACTTTCTCCAACATCTTAAAATCAAATCTTGAAGACTACAGGTGTGAGATAGTAAATATTGAAGGAATATCTTTTTATCCTTTCATTCATTTATTTAACTCAAAAGAGTCAAGTAAAAAAAATTTTTTAAAAAGCATCAATTATTACAGATGATGATAGGTATGCAAAGGCAAAAAATAGTTTTAAAAATTTAACTGCCAAAACCTTTGCAAAACTTGACAACTACCATAAAGGCTTATATTCAGCAAAGGTTAACAATCGAATTTCAAATTTAAAATCAACTGCAGTTTCTAGCAAAAACAGGTTGAGCTGTTTACAGCTTTTAAAACATTGGAATATGAAATTACCTACTCAAACATAGCTAATAACAAAACAGAATTCAATCAAACCTTGACATTTTAATTTACTTGTAACTAATAACATTTTGTTTGGAAATCCCTAAGCCATCGATACCTAATTCCATTGTATCGCCCCTTTTTAAATACACCTGTGGATTCATCCCCAAACCAACGCCTGGGGGTGTCCCTGTGGAAATTACATCTCCCGGAAGCAAGCTCATAAATTGACTTATATAGGAAATTAAAAAAGGTATTTTGAAGATAAAATCCTTTGTGTTTCCATCCTGCATCGTTTTGCCATTAACAGTTAACCATAAACGCAAACTATTTACATCAGCAATCTCATCTTTTGTAGCCATAAAAGGGCCGAGCGGAGCAAAAGTATCGCAGCTTTTCCCTTTTACCCACTGCCCGTTTCTTTCCAATTGGAATTCGCGCTCGCTAAGGTCATTATGTAAGCAATAACCGGCTACATAATTCATCGCTTCTGCTTCATCAACATAAGATGCCTTTTTACCAATTACCACAGCCAGTTCTACTTCCCAATCGGTTTTTGTCGAATTTTTTGGAATAACAACATTATCATAAGGGCCGCATAAAGCAGTTGTGGATTTAAAAAAAATAATTGGTTCGGAAGGAATATTGGCTTTAGTTTCTTTTGCATGATCTGCATAGTTTAATCCAATACAAATAATTTTTGAAGGGCGCCCAACAGGGCTGCCTAAACGAATATCTTTTTGAAGCTTCGGAAGCTTTTCCTTGGTTGATTCCAGAAAGTCCTGTAGCCGTTTCAAGCCATCCGTTTCAAAGAATTGTTCATTATAATCTTCGCCAAACGATGAGGTATCGTAATACTCATCATCAATAATGATCCCCGTTTTTTCCTTATTAATTTCTCCAAAACGTATTAGTTTCATAATCTATAATTATTATTTTTCTTCTTTAAAGGTTAGGTTTTTAACTATTGAGTTTAGTAGATCCTCCGTCAATCGGGTAATCGCAGCCTGTAATAAAGGAGGCTTCATCAGAACATAAAAATAAGATCAGGCTTGCAATTTCTTCCGGTTTTGCCATTCGGCCGATGGGCTGGCTTTTAGATAATTTTTCAAACATTTCTTCTTCTTTGCCAGGATAATTTTTTTTGATAAAATTATCTACAAAAGGAGTATGGACTCTTGCAGGAGAAACACAATTACAACGAATGTCGTCATTTAAATAATCTTTTGCAACTGATAAGGTCATGGCATATACTGCGCCTTTGCTCATCGAATAAGCAAAACGGTCCTGCAGGCCTACAATATTTGCTATAGAAGAAAGATTGAGGATAACGCCGCTTCTGTTTTTTTTCATTATTGAAACAGCAGCATGCAGACAATTATAAACTCCCTTTATATTTACATTGTAAATCCGGTCAAAATCACTTTCGGTTGTATTTTCCGCATTACCAATGTGTGATATGCCGGCGCTGTTTACTAAAATATCAATCCGGCCGATTTTATTAAATACTTCTTTTACTTGTTGCTGGTTTGAAACATCGGATACGTGCTTTACCGCTTTACCACCGGTTTGTTGTATTTCTTTTACTGTTTCATTGCAGGCTTCTTCGTTTAAATCAATTACATGTACTTGTGCGCCTTGCTTTGCAAATAATAAGGCGGTTGCTTTTCCTATTCCGCTGCCGCTGCCTGTAATAACAGCTATTTTTTCATTTAACTCGAACATAAGTTTTTAAGAAATTTATTTAAAAATTGTTTGTTTGCGTTAATAGATTTCCTTACTTACTCAATAATTCAAAAGAACTTTTCAATCTGATATCATCAGAAGATGAACCAATCATTATATCAAAATCTCCCGGTTCCGCAACAAACTTCAATTGTTTATTATAGAAAGATAATTTTTCTTTAGTAATAATAAAAGTAATAGATTTTGTCTCTCCCGGGTTCAAAAATACCTTTTGAAAATCTTTCAATTCCTTAACAGGCCTTACCAAAGAAGCGAATTTGTCGTGGAGGTATAATTGAACGGTTTCTTCACCTGCGAATTTTCCTGTATTTGAAACAGATAATGTTACACGAAGATTTTCGCCGGGTTTAATTCTTGATTTGCTTAATTCTAAACCAGAGTATTTAAAATTTGTATAGCTTAATCCATAGCCAAAAGCATATTTTGGATTTTGCATTAAATCCATATAACCGGTACGGTAATAGGCAACGCTGTCGTTGACAGGCGGTTTTCCTGTACTCAAATGATTATAATAAATAGGAATTTGGCCTACGCTTCTTGGAAAAGTTATTGGCAATTTACCTGACGGATTATAATCCCCAAAAAGCACATCGGCAATAGCACCACCAGCTTGTGTTCCAAGCCACCAGGTATATAAAATTGCAGGTACGTGATCGGCTGTCCAGTTAAAAACCAATGGCCTGCCAGCATTAATCAAAACAATTACCGGTTTACCGGTAGCGTAAATTGCTTTTATCAATTCTTCCTGTACACCGGGAATAGAAATATCAGAACGGCTTCTTGATTCTCCGCTCATATCAAATTGCTCGCCAACGCTCATAATCACCACATCGGCTTGCCTAGCGATATTTATGGCTTCCGCAAATCCGGCAGTAGAAGTATCGCTCACCTCACAACCTTTGGCATATAATAAATTAGTGCCGGCGCTGATTTTGCTTTTGATTCCCTGGTATTGAGTAATAATTCTTGCCGAATCATCAGGCCACCACGGGCTCCAAAAGCCAAGATTTTCTCTCACTGATTTTATATGTGGGCCGATTAAAGCAATCGTTTTAATATTTTTTGATAAAGGCAATAACGGCGTTTTCTGCCCCGGGAGCATGTCATTTTTTAATAAAACAATACTTTTTTTTGCAATATCTCTCGCTGCTCGTATGTTTTCCGGATTATTGATTACATTCTTTTGCCTTTCTTCGTTAGAAAACCGGAAAGGATCGTCAAAGAGCCCCATTTGGAACTTTTTAGTCAGAATCCGCCTCACGGCGTCATCTATTAGTTTTATAGAAACTTTGCCATCCTTCACTAATTTGGGTAATTGATTTTTATATATCTGATCTTCCATGTCCATGTCGCATCCCGCTGTAATAGCTGCTAGGGCAGCTTCATAACTGTCTTTTGCATATCCGTGAGCAATCATATCGCCTACTGATCCCCAATCGCTGACTACAAACCCTTTAAAGTTCCACTGGCCTTTTAAAATATCTCTTTGTAAATATTTACTTGCCGTAGTGGGAATTCCATTCAGCGAATTAAAGGAATTCATAAACGAAGAAACGCCTGCATCTGCGGCAGCTTTAAAAGGCGGAAGATAGATATTCCAAAGTTCGGGCAAACTCATATCAACAGAATTATAATCCCTTCCACCAATTGCGGCGCCGTAAGCCGTGAAATGTTTTGCGGTTGCCATTACTGCATCTGTATCGCCCAATTTTGCGCCCTGGAAACCTTTTACTCTTGCCGCGGCAATTAAGGAACCTAAATAAGTATCTTCGCCGGCGCCTTCCATAACGCGCCCCCATCGGGGATCTCGTGCAATATCAACCATTGGCTCAAATACCCAGTGATTGCCGTAAGCAGAAGATTCGGTTGCTGCGATGCGGGCTGACTTTTGAATAGCCTTAATATCCCAGCTTGCTGCTTCGGCCAATGGAATAGGGAAAATAAGATGCAGCCCATGCAATACATCATTGCCGAATAATAAAGGAATTTTCAATCTTGATTGCATGGCCAGTTCCTGTAACGTTCGGGTATTTTTTACGCCATTTACATTTAATATGCCTCCAACTCTACCATTGCGTACATCTTCATATTTAAACTTAGCTGTGAAGATGGGCGTATCTCCAAAAATATTGCCTGTATATTGATTCATCTGGCCAACCTTTTCCTCCAATGTCATTTTCTTTATCAGGTTTTCGAGCCTTATACTATCGGATGTACTGAGTTGCGCAAATGACTGGTTAAAAGAAAAGAACAGAATAATCGCAAATAATTTTTTCATATTTTTTTTGTTTTTATTTAAGCATCACAAACTTTCTTTCTAACTCTTATTATTATGTAGTTTTCAAATTTGTATGCCGCCATTCCTTTATATCCTATATTCTTAAGTACAAATAGAGAACCTGCAAGCGGTTGCATTTTCAATTGATCTTTTGTAAGGCCGACTCCTGCCGACATTAGCAATCATTTTTAGCTGGCCACTCTTTGCGTCAATAAAATAAATTCCTTGCTTCAAACCGACAATAAAATTTCCATTTCTGCAAAATGCGATAGATCCCATCATTTGATGAACAGAATAGTTTTTTCACTTTTTGTTTGATTGAATATTCATGTATTTCATCATTTAGTATGCCTATCTAAACAAATCGTTTTATTTTCATTATCCCGCCTAAAGGCCCTTCGCCCAGCAAACATTTATGATCTGCAAGCAACATCTATTTCAACCCTTGAACGCGCTTTCATATTTCTGTTTTCCGGTGCTTTTATTTTAAGGTTTTTCTTTTTGAAATTAATCATACGGCGATGGGCTTATACTTGTCCAGCCTCCATCCACAATTAAACTTTGTCCGGTAATATGTTTCGCTTTATCTGACACAAGAAATAAGGCAACGCCGGCTATATCGGCCACAGATGCCGGATGCCCCATCGGCGTAATCTTAGACCACATTTTTTCATAATCCGTGTCTTCCTCTAAAGTCCTTTTTGTTATTGTAGCTCCCGGCGCAATTGTGTTTACATTGATTTTATATTGTGAAAGCTCTATAACTAAACTTTTAGCCAACATTTCCAACGCCGCTTTACTCATGCCATAAACTGCCAGGTTTTTATGTGCCTGATGGCCTGTTACAGAAGAAGTAAATAACAAAGCGCCGCCTGATTTTTGATGTTTCATCTGGTTAGCGGCGGCCTGCGCTAAGAAAAAAGGTCCACCAAGATTTACCTCCAATACTCTATAAAAAGACTCAGGCTTATACGTGAAGAAATCACCATACAAAGTAATTCCGGCATTTGCAATTACAATGTCAAGGCATCCATATTCAGATACTGCTTCATCAACCATTTTTTGGATGAATGCTATATTACAGGAATCTCCTGCCAGTGCTATACAATTTCCTTCGGCCATTTCATTTATACTTTTTGCCGCATCATCAGCTAAGGCCGCGTCTATATCGTTTAAGATTACTTTTGCACCTTCCATTGCCAGGTTTCTGCAAATCTCAAATCCAATTCCCTGGCCCGCCCCTGTGACGATAGCAACTTTATTTTTAAAAGACATAATATTTTTATTAATAATTATCTGCTATTTAATAAGCATTATGGATTCAATATATTTTAAATCAATGGGAATCTCTTACTACCTCACTACCTGAAGCGCCTCTTAAAAAATCCATGTCAGCTCCTAAATGAGCCTGCTGAACATGGTTAATATATAAACTAACATAGCCTCTATCCGTTGGTAAAGGAAGTGATTTAAGTTGCTGTTTTCTTTGTTGTAATTCTTCATCGCTGATATTTACATTCAATGACCGGTTAGGCACATCAAGAGTAATTATATCTCCGGTTTGTATTACTGAAAAATTACCTCCTGCTGCCGCTTCCGGAGATACATGCAATACAACAGTTCCAAATCCTGTACCGCTCATTCTTCCATCAGAAATGCGTACCATATCTAATATTCCCTTCTCTAATAATTTTTTCGGCAAGCCCATATTACCTACCTCTGCCATTCCGGGATAACCTTTCGGGCCTACATTTTTTAAAACAAGGACACTGTTTTCATCCACCTCCAGATCATCAAGGTCTATTCTTGCCTTATAATCCTCAATTGTTTCAAATACAACCGCTTTCCCCGTATGCTGCATCAAGTGGGCACTTGCCGCGGAAGGTTTTATTACCGCTCCTTCCTCACACATATTTCCTTTTAAAACAGCAAGCCCTGTTGCACTATTAAAAGGATTATCCATAGTTGTAATTACATCGCTATTATAGCCTTTGGCATTATTATAATTTTCTTTTACCGTTTTCCCATTTACTGTTATACAATCATGATGGAGAATACCATCAAGTTCTTTCAGAACTACAGGTAAACCGCCGGCGTAAAACAGATCTTCCATAAAATATTTTCCGGAAGGCTGTAAATTTAAAATAAGAGGAATTTTTGCAGATATTGTATCAAAATCCTGCAAGGTAAGAGGAACGCCAATGCGGCCGGCAATAGCTAATAAATGAATAACAAAATTAGTGGAGCCACCAATAGCCGCATTCACTTTAATGGCGTTTTCAAAAGCATCACGGGTAAGAATATCTGACAATTTCAAATCTTCTTTAACCATTTCTACAATCCGTAACCCTGATAATTGTGCAAGCATTTTCCTCCTCGCATCAACCGCCGGAATGGCTGCATTTCCCGGTAAAGAAAGACCTAATGCCTCAACCATACAAGCCATTGAGGAAGCAGTTCCCATTACTGCACAATGGCCGCTACTACGGCACATAGCAGATTCGATTGTCCGAAGTTCTTCTTCTTTAATCTTATCTTGTTTAAAATCCGAATAAAGGCGCCAAATATCACTGGTTCCAATGCTGTGGCCATTATGCCTTCCAGTTAGCATAGGCCCGCCCGATACAACTATAGTAGGAATATTTACACTGCACGCACCCATAACTAAGGAAGGTGTAGTTTTATCGCAGCCGCAAAGCAATACAACGCCATCCAGAGGATTTGCCCTTATTGATTCTTCAACATCCATGCTTGCTAAATTTCGGTATAGCATGGCGGTAGGTTTCATTAATGTTTCTCCTAAAGACATTACCGGAAACTCAACAGGAAAACCACCTGCTTCGAAAACGCCACGTTTCACACTTTCGGCTAATTCTCTAAAATGGCCATTACAAGGGGTGAGTTCGCTCCAGGTATTACAAATACCGATAACAGGTTTGTTATTAAATTCATAATCAGGAATGCCCTGGTTTTTCATCCAGGCGCGATAGATAAAACCGTCCTTTCCCTTTCTTCCAAACCAATTGCTGCTTCTGAGTTTCTTTTCTTTCAAAATTTTTTATTTTTTGTCAAAATTTGTTTGTTTGCGGCACGAATAAATTTTTGATTTTTAGAACTGTGGGGAATAAGTCCTTAGCCGGAACGAACTTTTCCCAACTATTTTTTTTGATAAAATCAATCTGAACCAGGAGCTACAAGAATAAAAGATGAACAAAATTGAAACAAAATAAAAATCGTAAATCCTTAATTCAGATGATATTATTTATAACCGGTATTTTGAACCAAATTTGGGTTAGCAATAAGGTCAGCTGCCGGTAAAGGGAATATAGTACGGTAATCTTCAACTGCTTTTCCTTCTTTAATACCGCCTTTCCATGGCCATAAGTAATTACTGCCGGTAAATTTTCCAAATCTTATCAAATCAGTTCTCCGTTTGCCTTCCCACATTAATTCGCGACCGCGTTCATCTAATATAAAATCAATAGTAAGTTGAGCAGCACTAATATTACCTGAATTATTACCATAAGCACGTTGCCTTAATTGATTAATATAATCCAACGCCGTTGAGACGCTTCCGCCTTCTCCGCCACGCAATACTGCTTCTGCATAAATTAAATATATTTCACCTAAACGAAAGACAGGGAAATCTGTATCAACAAACGTTTTGTCTGACCCTGCAGCTCCTGTTGATGTTATATTTCTCCACTTAGTAATAGGATAGCCGTCTGCAAAATTGGTTATACTATTAATCTCCAGGTTCTGTCCGCTGGAATGAAATAAGGCGCGGCTGTCGGTTTTGCCACTGATATCGGAAAACAGGTTTACAATATTTTTAGTTGTCCGTAATCCATACCATCCTCCGTCTATTCCAAAATCCTGGGTAGCATTCATATCGCCACCGACAGAAGCATGTACCAAAAAGGTGGTTCCATTATAGGTTTTCATATTGGTTCCATCGTAAGGAATAGTAAAGATGATTTCGTTTTTTGCCTTATCATTATCGGCCAAAAAGAGGTTTTCAAATGTTGGTTCAAGCTTATATCCTGCATTGATTATTTTATTACAATATGTAATAGCATCCGTATAGCGTGGTGTCCCGGTGTAAACTTCTGCATTCAGATATAAATTGGCCAATAACGCCCATGCTGCTGCTTTATCAGCCCGTGGATATTCATTAGTCCTGGGTTCAGCCAAATCAGCGTCTATTTCTTTTAATTCGCTTTCTACATAAGTAAACAGGTCTTTACGTGATATTTGCTTTGGAAAGAAGGCGCCAACAGGATCGTCTTCAGTAACAAAGGGTACATTACCAAAAAAATCAATCGCATGCCAGTAACTAAAGGCGCGTAAAAACCTTACTTCGGCGCGGTACTTTTTTGTTTCGGCCGCATCAGCTGCGGAAATGCCATTCTCCTTTAACTTTGCATCAGTTGTTTGTCGTAAAAATTCATTGCAGTACATTACTTGTAAAAAAATACGATTATACATGGCTCCTAAAAGTAAGTTTTGAGAAGTCCAATCCATGCTGTGCATAGGCAGCAGATATTGGTCATTCCAGGCAATGACCGCTTCATCAGTCGGTAATTCCTGAATTTGCCAGAAACCTCTGAGATAGCCAACATCCACGCCACCTATATCCGCATTACCATCACCCGTAACCTGCCCGGTTAATGAAAGTCCCCCATAGCATTTTGCAAGCACATTTTTATAATTGCTAAAATCCGAATATACACTCGCGGAGGTAACATCGTAAAAAGGTTTGCGGTCAAGGTCTTTTTTGCATGATGTACCAAATACTATCAGGAAGCCTGAAATCAAAAATACTTTTATATAATTATGTTTCATGATGAACACTTTTTAAAGTTTAAAATTCGAGGTTAATTCCTAATGAAAAAATACGGGGACGGGGATAAAAATTATTATCAATACCGTTAAACACTTCAGGATCAAGCCCCGAATAATCAGTAATCACAAATACATTCTGAACATTGGCCGATAATAACAGGTTTACTTTTTTCCCTATTGCGCCAAGATTGTAGGCCAGATTGATATTATCCATTCTGAGAAAGGATGCTTTCTCTATATAATAATCCGAAGTTTGCTGATTGTGTAAAAAACCGGTTTGCTTTATACTTGAAGAGGCATTTCCTAAAAAATTTGCGAACGAGAGTGCTTCGCCATAGCCCGTATTGGCTGCAACACTATTATAATTATAAGCGCCTAGATTAGCACGCATAGTAAAACCAAGACTAACTTTTTTATATGTAATATTTGAGCTTAAACCTAATAATAGAGTAGGGTTGGGCGACTTATCATGATAAAAATCTGCTTCGTCTACTTTTCCATCAGCATTTACATCTGCATAAGAACCTTCAACGGGTTTGCCCTGAGCGTCATATACCTGTTTTTGCACATAATAGGTGTAGGGGGCATATCCTACTTTGTGGTATTGCAAGCTGGTTCCGATAAAACTTGTTGCTCCTGCAGGCGTTCCAGGCGAGGTTGGGTCGTCAACTCCTGATAAAGTAAGATTGGTAATTTTATTATCATAATGAGTGGCATTGAAATTCAGGCTCCAGTTCACATTTTTAGATCTTACGGGAATAACGTTCAAGTTAAATTCGATTCCTTTATTCTCCATATCTCCCACATTTGTCAATAATATGTTTGAGAAATTAGAACCCGTGGCAGTAATTACCCTGCTTATCAAATTATTTGTTTTCTTGATAAAATAATCTACGCTACCGCTTATCCTGTCCTCAGCAAAGCCAAAATCAATTCCAACATTTAATGTAGTTGTTTGTTCCCATTTGATATTCTGATCGTAGGCGCTGGGCCGCAGTATGTTATACCATGTATTGCCAAATGGAAAAGAGGAAGCATCATCACTCATGTTATAGCCCGCTAAATAAGGGTAATCATTACTGGTTAAATCCTGTTGCCCGGTTTTGCCGTAGCCCAGCCTTAATTTAATAAGTGATAGCGCTTTAAAGTTTTTAGCAAAAGATTCCTGCTTAATATCCCATGCAAATGCTCCGGAAGGAAAAACGCCCCATCGGTTTCCAGGTGCAAACCTTGAGGACCCGTCTGTACGAATAGTTCCTGTTAGTACATAACGATTTTTAAACGAATAATTCAGCCGCCCAAAATAAGAAACTAATGTGTTTTGAGTTTTGTTAGGATTACGGGCCGGGTCGTTTCCTACTCCACTTACGTATTGCACCGCAGGCTCATCTCTTATAAAATCCTGGTAAGAATATCCGGCAGTTGCATCAATCCTGCTGCTTATCGCGCCAAGATCTTTCACATAATTAAAATAGAAATCAAGTAATTTATTGTGTTTTGTTTGAGAATATTTTGATGTTGTTCCCTTAAGAGAATATGCTGAAGCCATTGTAACAGGCATAATATCAGTGCCATGGCTTTTTGATATATCATAACCCAAATTAAGATTGGCATGCAGATCGGGCAAGAAATGAAATTTATAATCTAATTGAATGTTTCCTATACTCCTGTTGGCTTCGGCAGTATTATGTTCCTGCTCTAGAATACTTACAGGGTTTTTGCCGGCAAGTTGTAGTGGCACTCCATTTTTATCAACCCATTCAAAATATCCTCCTAAATTAGTGTTAATTGCTGATAAAGGTTGATTTAGATCATACTGATTTACATGAACCGGTTGAGTTGGATTGAATGCCACTGCAGCGCCTATCGCTCCTGTATTAGCAAAACGGGATTGTGTAAGCGAACCTTTAAGATTTATATTTATACTTAAGTGGTCATCGAAAAATTTAGGGCTTAAATTCAAAGAGCCAGACACCCTGTTGAAATTGGATGTTTTTAAAATACCATCCTCATTCAGGTATCCAACAGATAAACGGTAAGGAAGCGCTTTTATGCCTCCTGTAAAACTTAAAGTATTATCTGTTTTAAAAGCAGTTTGGTATATTTCATTTTGCCAGTTCGTATTTGCATTACCCATTAAACTTAATTTTGCTTGCCTAGCAGCGGGGTCATTTTCTGTTTTTTCCAGATACTGTTGCAAATTGGTTCTGTACTCATCTGCTGATAAAACATCAACAATGCCTGTTTTATTCGATAAGGATTGCAGGGAGTTAAAGTTTACTTTTAATTCTCCGCCTGCAACGCCTTTTTTGGTAGTGATGATAATGACACCATTGGACGCTCTGCTACCGTAAATCGCGGCTGCCGAAGCATCTTTTAATATACTGAAAGATTCAATATCATTTGGATTAATAAGGCTTAATGGGTTACTGATACCTGAAATTCCTTTGTTATCTACCGGTACACCATCAATAACAATAAGCGGATCGTTACTTGCATTTAGTGAAGCTCCACCCCTTATGCGAATAGTATTGCCTGCTCCCGGAGCGCCTCCACTTGAGATCACCTGAACTCCCGCCACTTTGCCTGATATTAACTGCGCCGGCGAAGTAAGTGAACCGGGATTAAAATCCTTTTCGGTAACTGTAGCAATAGAACCTGTAAGATCTTTTTTACGCTGAGTGCCATAACCAATAACTACAACTTCATTTAATGAGGTGGCCTCGACTTTTAATTGAAAGTTTACTTCAGTATTGCCTTCTCTAACTCTTACGGTTGATTGTTGCGCTGTATAGCCTACAAATTGTGCTCTTACTGTGTAGGCGCCGGGCTTTATTGCGGTAATTTTAAAATCACCATTTGCGCCGGTGATTGCACCCGAAGTTGTGCCTTCAAGTATTATAGAAACGCCTTGTAAAGCTTTTTGATCCTGGTTTACAACCTTGCCGGAAATACTACCGGTTTGTGCCAATCCCATTAATGCCGCCTGCATTATAATGCACAGGCAGATAAACTTTTTTTGGATATTTTTTCTCATAAATTGTTTTTTAAAGTGTTTCATTTTTTTAATTAAATTCAATCACTCCTTTGGCATTTCGGCCCTTTATCAAATCATCAAAAGCTTTGTCTAATTCAGATAAAGGATAAGTTTTGGTTACTAATTCTTCTAATAATAACTTTTTGTTGTCATAATAATCTATGATAGCAGGAAAATCAACTGCAGGCTTACACTTGCCGTATAAAGGATTGATATAAATTTTATCCCATTCAAAAAGGTTCATGTCAATATTTATTTCTTCCTCAATTCCGCTTACCTGTACCGCAGTTCCCGCATTTCTTATCATCGTAAGCGGTGTAGCGCCCAAAGCTGGAATTGCAGTGCATTCAAAGGCATAATCCGCTCCTTTTCCATTCAAATATTCTTTTACTTTTTTTGCGGCTTCCAATAAACCTATATCGCTTTTATCAGCAAGAATTGTATAGGTAGCGCCCATTTTTTTTGCCATTTCAAAGCGGCTTTCTTTAATATCAATCGCTATAATTTCTTTTGCTTTGGAAAGCCTGGCAGCCTGCATAACATTTAATCCAACTCCTCCACATCCAATTATAACCACCGTAGAACCCGGTTTTACTTTGGCTGCATTGACTACGGATCCATAACCGGTCATTACGCCGCAGCCAACTATACTTGCGGCAGGGAAAGACATTTTTTTTGAATAATTTTTTACTAAAGCGCCTTCTTTTACCAATGTATACTCTGAGAATGTCCCTAGGTTAAATGATCTGTTGATGTTTTCAGATTTATAGGTTGTCCCTCCAAAATGAGCATGACCGGAAGCGCCATTATTAATGCCAGTAACAGGAGAATTATTTTCGCAAATATGTTGGTTGCCTTCTTGGCACTGAAAACAATGGCCGCACGGTATTGCCCAATTTAAAATCACTGAATCTCCTTCCGAAAAATTCTTTACTCTTGTTCCAGCTTTATAAATTATTCCGGCGCCTTCATGCCCAAGCACCATTCGTTTATTCCAGTTCAGTGAATCATAATCCGTATGGCAAATCCCTGCTGCTTTTATTTTTACTAAAACCTCATCAGCTTCCGGTTCGGCAACTTCAATTTCATCAATTGAGAAATTCCCATTGCCATCTGTTATTGCTGCGCGGCTTTTTATCCTCTCCGGAGTCATTTTTAAAAGTATTTTTCAAAAATTTTTAAATCTTGCACATTAATAGGATTTTGAATTACAAAAAGAGAATTGCACGTTCCCCCTTTGCGGTTAGGAGGCCGCATTTCCTCCTTCAGCAGTTAGGGCTTTTATATCACTAGCGGATTCATTTCTGAATCTGCAGTTGTTCCAATCTCCTTATCCATTAACCAGTTTTTCAAATCATTTTTTTGCCATGAGTTTTGCGGTTCTGTAATTTTTGCGTCATCGGCGAGGTAAATAATGGTAAAAACTTCACGCATGATATCCGATTTATTTCCTGGTGCGTTATGAATTGTGAATCCATAATGCCAGGTTGCATCACCAGCCTTCATCGTGTTTGCACGGCTTATTTCAAATTGATTTTCCCGCACATATTTATCAAACTCCTGTTCAGATTCATCCGATATTTCATAATTAAAAACACTTCCGTTTTTATGTGATCCTGAAGCAAAAGTCAGCATGCCCATTTCAACTTCAATATCTACCAAAGGCATCCACATGGTAATTGTTTTATGAGTATCTATCGGCCAGTAATATTGATCCTGGTGCCACGGAGTTGGGCCGCCACCGGGTTCTTTAAATAAAGCCTGGTCGTGATAAATACGAACGTTTTTTACACCCAATAAATCGGCGGCAACTTTTGCAAGCCGCTTTGACATTACGATCTTCCTTACATTTTCATCATGCCGCCATAAATTCATAATTTGTAAAAATGCTTTTCCATAAGTATCCCTTTCTTCTATTTTTCTTTTTTCAGTATTATATTTTAAAGCAGCTCCGGAAATAACTTTATGATATGCAGCTACTTCATCAGGCGATAATAATCCTCGTGTCAATGTATGGCCGGTTTCCCTAATTTCCTCAATTTGTGCTTCTGGAATCTTTTTTGTATCGTCCAGGTTGGGTAAAGATTTTTGTACTGATTCCATAATTAATTATTTTTTGACGAAGTAATTAGATATTAGCCGAAAATAAAAGGATGATTATGGCAAAATATTGGCATAATTTATCCTAAATTGTTCTTTTAATGAATTTTTTAATAAAATAAGCAATGTTAAAAGCTTTAGTAGAAATAATAACGCCTGAAAAAAGGACATCCTTTTTAATCAGAAAGTTTGATAAAAAAGGTTTTTTGGCCCCTTTCCATTTTCACCCGGAATATGAACTGACTTGCATTCTTGAAGGAAAAGGGAAACGTTTTGTGGGAAATAATATGAGTGGTTTCCAAAATAATGACCTTGTGCTTATGGGTTCTAATCTTCCTCATTGCTGGAAATTAACGCCTTCTAAAAACGAGAAAGCGGGTTCAATAGTTATCCAGTTTAATCCGGGTTTTTTAGGAACTGTTTTTTTTGAAACGCCGGAAATTAGCGACATACAAAAATTATTAAAAAGAAGTGAAGGTGGAATCGAATTTTCAGGAAAAATAAAAGAGCAGGTAAGAAAAAGTATGTTGGATGTTTTAGTTGAAAAAAATAATTTTAAAAAACTAATTGCCCTGTTGGAGATTTTAAATAAACTTTCGGTTTCAAAAGAGTATATTTTGCTCAATAAAGAATGTTCTGTTTGTTCCCAAACCGAAAACAACCGCGCCCGCATTAATAAAGTACAAGCTTATATTGTGGATAGTTTTCATAATGAGATTTCATTGAATAAAGCAGCGCAAATTATTGGAATGACGCCAAATGCTTTTTGCAAATATTTTAAAAAAGTTACCCGTAAAACTTTCATGGAAACAGTAATTAATTACAGGATCAACTTTGCCATGCAATTGTTAACCGAAACTGATAAATCTATTGCTGATGTTTGTTCTGAAAGCGGCTTCGGAGATATTTCGAACTTTTATAAATTGTTTACTTCAAAAATGGAAACAAGCCCTTTGAATTATCGAAAACAATTTCTACAGGAAACGAATCTGTGAAGCGGGAATTTTTGGAAAGATTTATGGTATAATTATAAGAAAAATAAAGATGAACTTTCAAAATTATATAGAAGTAAATCCAAAAATTTTAATGGGAAAGCCGGTAATAAAAGGAACCCGCATTTCTAATGAGCTAATTGTTGAAAAGCTTGCTGCGGCCCAAACAGAAAATGAAGTTATACTGGCTCATCCTCACATAACAATGGAGCATATAAAAGCGGCACTTGCATTTGCAGCCCTATTATAAAAGTCGTAAATATTTAATACTGTTTCTGAATTTATTAACCGTTAAAAGCTACCATTTCAACTTTTTCCCAATCCATAAATTCGGTTGATTGCGCCAATTCAATATGCGGAATTACAGATCCGTTTCTAACCAAAATAATTCCCGGTAATTCCCCCGCTTCTAATTTTATCCATTCTGAACCCTGATAAACTTTCCTGCTTTGATAATCAATCCATTTTCCTTCGGGTAAATATACATTTCTGCTGTTGGTATATTCTTCCATAATTGGCGCAATTAAAAAATCATCACCAAACATATACTGGTTATCTAAATTCCATGTGGTTAGATCATCAGGATAATTTAAAAACATCGCTTTAAGTAAAGGCCAGCCATTGTTTGCGGCAATCTTAGATTGTGCATAAATATAAGGCATCAACCGATACCTTAACTCTACCATCTTCCTGAAAATATTCAAAAACTCACCACTAAATTCCCATGGCTCGCGCGGTGGAAAACCGTGTACACGGCTGTGCGATGTGAACATTCCAAAAAATGCCCATCGTTTAAACAGCTCTTCTTTTGGCGCCCCAGAAAATCCTCCAATATCGTGGCTCCAAAAGGAAAATCCACTTAATCCTAATGATAAACCTCCGCGTAATGATCCGCTCATTCCGGCATCAGAAACTTCTCCATCGCCTCCCCAATGCACCGGATTTCTTTGCCCACCGGCCCATGAACTTCTCGACCAAATAATATTTTCACCGGTTTCTTCTTTGGTAATTTTGCTTACCAGTTGAGTATATCGCAGAGGATAATTATTATGTTCATAAAAACCGCTTCTGCCCGAAGAGTAATATCCTTTTAATGGCGCGGCTTCGCCAAAATCTGTTTTAATAACAGATATGCCTAAACGAAAAAGATCTTTTATTTTTTTGCTATACCATTCAACTGTATCAGGATTAGAAAAATCGAGAATCGCATCTTCTGTTGGCACATTTCCATTTCCATCTTTTAGAAACAATTTTTTCTCTACTACTTCTTTAAAAATTGGATTCAGCGGCGTGAAATAAGGGATTTGCCATAGCGAAGTTTTGAATCCTTCTTCTTTCAATTTTGAGGTCATCTTTTTCGGATCAGGAAATGCAGTTTTATCAAATTTAAAATCACAATTAATTCCTTTTTCAAACCATCCGGCATCAATATGAATTACATCACAAGGCACTTTATGCGCTCTTAATCTTTTCGCAACCATCAATACTTCTTCCTGCGATTTATAACTAAAACGGCTCATCCATAATCCAAAACTCCAGAGAGGCGGAAACGAACTTTTTCCGGTTATTTTTGTATATTCTGTCAGGATTTCTTTTGGAGATCCAATGAAAAAAAATAAGTCAAGCTGATCTTCCCCAACAAAAAGAGTTTTACTTCCCTCATGCGTATTTCCAAAGTCCAGTGTAACGGGAGATGTAGTGTGGACAAACATTCCGTAGCCGCGGCTGCTCATAAAAAATGGAACAGGTTTGTACATTTGTTTGCTTGCGGCACTCTGTGTGTCGCACGCCCAAAGAACAATTTTTTGCCCGCGTTTATTTAATCCTGTAAAAGATTCGCCGCATCCATAAATTTTTTCATCGGGCAATAACGAAAATGATGCTGCAATACTTCTTGAATAATCTGAAGATCTTTTTATAAATAAAAAAGGAAATTTTTTGGAATACATTCCTTCTAATTCTTCAAAGCTATTTGTAGAACTTAATAGTTTCTCTTCTGCATCAAACAATTCAATTTTCCAGTTTTTTTTATTTAAAATTAATTTTCCATCGGCGCTTTTATAAACTGTTTTATTTTCAAAATTTTCTACATTCCACCCGCCCTTTATTTCCGGTTCTCCATCAAGCATTAGAGATGGATATTCCTGTTGCAAAGCTGAAGTGGTTTTTAAACGCAGCCTTACCGTTCTTGAATTAATAAAAGAAAGGGAGAAATTACACACCGGATGAGATTCATAATCCTGGAAAGGCGCTTCCTTTTCTTTTTCCTTCTGAAGGTGCATGTCAATTTTATTAAAAAACCAATCCATTTTCCAGCGATGATAATTCCACTGAATTTTTCCTTCACTTTTTTCCGCATCAAAATTGCTGACAGCGCCGGAAACAAAATATTCATTTTCTAATTGATAAAAATCATCCATGATATCAAGCGGATGATTCAGAAAGTTGGATTGTTGAGTCATTTATTATTTAGAAGAGTTTAGATAGTTTAGTAGTTAGTAGTTTAGATGGTTTAGATTGTTTAGATTATTTAGAGATTTAATTGAAACACTTCAATTCCGTAAGGGGGCAATTTTATCTTAAATTTATTTCCAAAAACAAGGGGAACAGCACTTCCATTTAAAACATTAATATTCTTTTTCTTTGGATTATAATCCGGAAAAGAAACTTCTGCATTTTGCCCCATTTCTGAAAGATTTATAACCACCATTATTGCTTTTTTAGAATTAAATCTTTGATAAGAGAATACGGAATCATTAGTATTTACAAGGGTTTGATACTTTCCATCAAAAATAACCGAGTTGTTTTTCCTGATGCTGATCATCTTTTTATAAAAATTAAAGAGAGAATTTGGATCAGGCTTTTCTTCTTCCAGAGAAATCCCGTCATTCGGTTTTAAATTCGTGCTATCCCACCAAGGGCCTGAATTTTCATACCAAATCGCCATTCCTTTTCCTGTATCAGATTTATACCATTCAAATGCTTCGCGCTCAGGAATCTCGTTGCCATCGTTGATGCCCCATTTTCCCCATGCGCCGGCTCCAAACATTCCTAATTCCTGCCCATAATAAATGGATGGAACGCCACCGAGCAGGAGATTTAAAGCCGCCCCGATTTTCATTTTCGGAAGGGTTCTTCCTACGCTTGAACTAAATCTTGGCAAATCGTGGTTTTCAATAAAAACAACCTGCTGTTTTCCATGAGGCAAAATATTAAATGCAGAATCAGCCATTAGCGATAGATAATCTTTTTTAAATGAACGGATGGCGCCCATTAATTTAAAAGAAAAAATCCTGTCAACATCGGCTTTCTCTAGGTATTCTTCGCCCCAGGAATTCCACAAGGCTTGCTCAGCAACGTTTAACAGGTTTGGATTTATTTTTTTCAATTCTGAAATTAACGGAACCCAAAAATTTTTAAACAGCCCTGTCAGTTGCGGGTTTTTATCAAGATCATTCATCATGTGGTCCAACCGGAACCCATCAACGCCATCATCAAACTTTCCATCTTTATTTGGATCAACCCAATATTTAAACAACTCAGTATTGTATTGCAAAACTTTTTTATTATTCAAATTAACGGGGGTAATTTTTTTGTAAACTCCATTATATCCCGTCCATCCTGTAAGATTAAAAACAAAAGTTTCAGGAATGGAATGGGCAGAATCTTTAAATAAAATATAATCACTGTAAGGGGATTGCAAATTATTGAGCGCGCTCATATACCACGGATGATCTTCGGTAACATATTGAGTTTCCATGTCCATATACACTTTCATTCCGCGGTGATGAATATCTTTTACCAGGGAAATATAATCTTCCATATTTCCAAATTCGGGATCAATTTTATAGAAATCATTGGTATAATAATTATGATAATAAACCGATTCATATAATGGAAGCAAAAGGATAGACGTAACGCCAAGATCTTGTAAATAATTTAGTTTTTCCTGAAGCCCTTTCAGGTCACCAATCTTATCGCCGTTGCTGTCATAAAAACTTCTTTGAAAAACATGATAAATGACTTCTGTAGATTTAAAATTATTTACGGAAGTATTATTAATTTTTTTTGGAGCGCAAGAAGAAAAACAATTAATGACCAAAAGAAAAATAAACGCATAAAATCTATCGAATCTTAACATTCCTCGTTTTTTATTTTGGCAAGTTTACAAATTTTTCCCTTAGCAGTTTTGGCAGGATTTATAATAATTTATTTTTGGGTTTCCTTCCAAAAAAGGAAGGGCCTCCAAAAATAGCGGCTTGCTGTTTCATATTCCTTTTCATAATTCTGTTTGGACATTGCTGATAATCTTCCATCCCGGGCGGTAAAAAAAACAATCCAGAAATTATAGAAGTGTTTTAAAGCTTGACAAAAACTTTCAGATTTATATCCATGTAAATAATGAACGGATAGAAAAAGGATCTGATGAGAAAATGAATATGAGCTTTTTGGCACAAACGAAATTTACTCCCTGTTGAACTCAGGGAATAGAAAACAGATTATTTTTCGTTTACTAATAAAATGATCCACTATAACAGTAATGCACAAACGATAAAGTTATCTAAGTTTTCTTATATAACAGTCATGCATAAACGAAATTTCTCAATCCTTCCCTATATAACAATCATGCACAAACGAAATTGAGAAATTAATTGGTAACAGCTTAATCCTTCTCCGGCGGCATTATTACGATGTAATTCCGATTGCAATTCCAATATGGTTAGAAAGAGGAGAAATGGAGTTGTGCACATGTCTTCATCCTTAATTCTTCAATTGGGTTGTTCAACAACTTTGGCATCTCAAGGTTGGGGAAGCAGCAATAAATAAACCAACCTGATTTTCCCCTCCCATTTTTACCTTTATAAAAAAAAAATTACAAGTTATTTAGGAGCTGTTGCAAGTTTCTTATGGGAATACATCATTGTTGATCTTTGAATTTGGAGATTACAGACACATCCAATTCAGAGAATCTATTTCTTTTCCCTAAAAGTCAAGAAGACACCATATTGTTAAGCCGGCTCGATGTGATGAGACCTCATCATCTTTACAAAAGCTTCCTTATCGGGTCTGCCATGCAAAGAGGCTTCGTGAACAGCTTTAAAAAACTTTTCCAATCCTGAGGGCTTGGTAAGCATTACAAGCTTGCCTGTTGTCTCGCCTACATTTTTAAAACTGTGAGGTATGCCTTTTGGTCCGTAAGCAAAACCGCCGGCATTCAATTCTATTTGCTCTCCGTTCAATGTGAACGCAAAAGTTCCTTCCATTACGTGCCAAAACTCATCCCAGTCTTTGTCAATGTGTAACCCCGCTCCCACAGCAGGCGGGACGCTTAACTCAAACAAACTATAAGCATTGTTAGTTTTGTTGCCTTCGATTTTTACGGTTATGTCGTTGCCTGATACTGAGAGTATTTCTTCTTGTTCAAGCGCATTTGTGGTTGTTGATTGTGTTTGCATCTTTTCATTTTTTTAAGTGATTGAATGATGCAAATTATTCTGCAAACCTGAAAGGCAATATCCCTGAAAATGGTGAATTTTTAAGACTCCTGCTCAAATGATGACATGACACATTCATGTACCATCTGTGGTGAATTTCTTACACTTAGCTTGTGCAAAATGTGTTTTCGATGGCTTTCAACTGTATGCCTGCTGATAAATAACTTCGCTGCAATTTCTTTGGAAGAAAGGCCCTCTGAAACCAATTGCATGATCTCCTTTTCACGCCGGGTAAGAGAAGCATGATCATTTAATTTGCCCAAAAGTTCTTCTCTTTTTGTTTGAGCCCTGCTAACAGGACCTAGTAACTCAAGCAGTTTGCTGTTCCTACGGCTTTTTTCTATGAGGGAAATATGTTGATTAAGTTCTGTTTCTTTTGCAGTAGTGCAATCATCAAATAGCAACATCACAGTATCAATATGCCGGTCAGGGGTTACAGAAAGCACTATTACTTTTTGGGTTATCCATATCCATTTACCATTGTGATGTTTAATCCGGGAACAACATGCATGTACCGCATTTTCTTTTGCCTCTTTCCAGGGCGCCGCATTCAGCGTTGAGGTTTCAGCAAAAGAAATAAAAGCTTGCAGGTCATCAGGATGCATGTGCTTTATTAAAAATTGTAAATCTCCCTCAATAAAATGCTTTCTTGGGTAACCAAAAATCCTGGTAAAATTATGGCTTAAAAACGACGTACTTGTTTTGGTTCCGCAACGCGTGAAGGCTACTACTGTACTTTCGTTAAAATGTAAGCTGTCAAGCAGTTCACCACATATATTCTTATACTCCTCATTATACTCAATGAACTGGTGCAATTCATCTTGTATCATAATCTGTTTTTTGTTAGCAAAATTAAATAATACTTTCAGGGTGTTAAAAAACTTTCCTTTATATGGTTAAACGAATATTGAAAATTAAATAAATAGTTACAGTTCGAAAAACAAAAACACAGGAAAGAAGTATGATGTTATGGCCGGTTTTTCTTTTCAGGTTGGACAATTTTAATGAAGACCATACAACAGGTGATTTACTTCGGTTGCCTTATGCTAAAAATAACTTTATTCCTGACAGCAGAAAGAAGATAATTTTTGAACATTTTATTTTCGTTTATAGATGACCGTTATATACAGTAAACCAACAAATATTTTAGATTTCCATCTTTCGATTTTCGTGTTTTCATTTAAGCACATCAGTCAATTACGACATTATCACATTAATTACTCACTCCTCAAACTCTTCACCGGATTTGACACCGCTGCTTTTAAAGCCTGTAAACTGATTGTTGCCAAAGCAATGAACACAGCTAATAATCCTGTGGCAATAAATAACCACCAGCGAATATGAATCCGATAAGCATAGTTCTGCAACCAGCCATGCATTATAAACCATGCAATGGGTGAGGCGATTATAAAAGCAACAACAACAAGCTTTATAAAATCTTTTGAAAGCAATAAAATAATATTTGAAACCGATGCACCGAGCACTTTTCTTATGCCAATTTCTTTTGTGCGTTGTGCTATTGCAAATAGCGATAAACCAAGTAAGCCTAGACATGCAATAAATATGGCAAAGCCGGAAAAAATCGCAAATATTTTTCCGAACAACTGATCATCGGCATATTGCATGTTAAAATGATCGTCTAAAAAATAATAATCAAAATAGTTGCCTGGAAAAAATGATGCATACTTTGCTTTAACCGCATTGATTGTTGACAACAGATTTTTTGCATCTGTTTTAATGCATATCGGATTATCTGTTCCGTAACTTGGTAAAAGAATCGTTGGCTCGACCGGATAACGAAATGATTTTTGGTGAAAATCTTTTATTACTCCAACAACATCCCAGTTCCGTTCAAACAAACTTATGGTTTTACCTATCGCGTCTTTATCAGAATTAAAACCTAATTCCTTTATTGCATTTTCATTTAAAATAACATTATGAATTTTGTTCCAGTCAGGATTAAAATCTGTATTAATAAAATTTCTTCCTGCCAATAATTTAACATCGAAAACATCTATAAAGTCAGCATCTACACTAGTGTTGCGCATCGACAATTTATTGTTCGTATTTACATCTGTTCTATGAATATCAAATGCCCTTGCCATTTCAACACCAGGCGTTCTGCCGATTACTGATGCACCTTGTATGTGCGGCAGTTGCTTCAATTCATTTTTAAAAGAATTTTCTTTGCTGATAAAAGTTGAATCCCATCCTGTGAGCACCGGCGGCTTTATAACCAATATTTGCGAAAGGTTCATTCCAAGATCTTGTTTACTTACAAACCCCATTTGTTTATATATAACCAATGAACCGATAATGAGGATTATGGTTATTGCAAATTGTCCAATCACCAAAGCTTTACGCAAAAAAATCCCTTTGCCTGAGGCAGTAAATTTTCCCTTTAAAACAACAACAGGTTTGAATGATGAAAGCACAAATGCAGGATAAAATCCTGAAATAAAAATACCGGCAAAAATGAGTATGATAAGGGAAGTGCTGATATTGAAACCATTCAATCCTTTTTCAAATAAATAAGATAATGATAACTGGTGCTGCACTAAATTATTGAAGCCTGGCTGCACAAGCTGTACAATAAAAAAAGCAATTGAAAGTGCAATAACATTAATGATAAAAGACTCGGTAAGAAATTGCCTGATGAGCTGCTGTTTACTTGCGCCTACAACTTTTCTTACGCCCACTTCTTTTGCACGCTCCATTGATTTTGCTGTGGAAAGATTTATATAATTTATCCATGCAAGAATGATGATAAGCATAGCAATAATCAACAAACCCCACACAACAGTTGCACTTGCCGTGTTACCTATTTCATATTCAAAATCAGAGTAAAGATGCGCTTTTGAAAGCGGCTGCAGATAAAATTTTTCTATGCTGCCTGAAACTTTATTTCCCTGGAAATGCCTCTGGCTAAATGCGGGAAATTTTGCTTCAAGCGCTTTATAATTTGTACCATGTTTTAACTGAATATAATGCCAGAAATCAGAATCCTGAAAATCGTAATCGGCTTGCTTCCAACTGGCATTGCCACCACTGTACAAAGTGTTATAAGAAGCCAGTAAATCAAAACTTAAATGCGAATTTTCAGGAGCATCTTTTGCTATTGCTGTTATTTTATAAGGCAGCAAGTCACGTGCAATAACAATTGTTTTTCCAATCAACGGTTCAAAATCATTTCCTTTAATATCAAATATTTTTCGTGCAAGTGTTTCAGTTAAAATAACTGAATTGGGATTTTGCAATGCATTGGTTTTATCGCCGGCTATAAGTGAATAAGAAAACATGGAAAGAAAAGAATTATCAACGGCAAGCAATTTCAGGTCGCCTAATTTTTTATTTCCGTAAGTAATTATTTGTTGGTTAAATGGTTCGACACGTACATGATTAACCACTTCCGCAAAATCATCCTGCATCGCTTTACCAATAGCAGAATAAGTAATTGTTCCGTGCTGGGCAAGTTTTCCGTTTTGATAACGGTCATTCACCACACGATAAATATCACTTACATTTTTATTAAACTGATCGAAGCTTAACTGGAAACTTACATATTGCAAAATCAACAGGCATGCAGCCATGCCAATGGAAAGCCCTGCAATATTGATAAGCGAAAAAGTTTTATTCTTCAATAAACTCCGCCATGCAATTTTTAAAAAGTTTTTAAACATTTTATTTTCGTTTATTGAAAACCGTTATATATACTAAATCAACAAATAATCTGAAATTTTCATTTTCTAATTTTCCTGTTTTCACATCTATTCACTTCTTAAACTCTCCACAGGATTGGCCAGCGCTGCTTTTATCGCCTGGAAACTGATGGTCATCAGTGCAATCAATAAAGCAGTAAGTGTTGTAATTGCAAATACTGTCCAACTGATATGAATTCTGTAGGCAAAACTTTGTAACCACTTGTTCATCGCAAACCATGCAAGTGGCGATGCAATCAAAACTGCAATGCCAACCAGTTTCAAAAAGTCTTTCGACAATAGAGCTACGATACTTGAAATGTTTGCCCCGAGTGCCTTTCGAACGCCAATCTCTTTGACCCTTTGCTCTGCACTAAAGGTTGCCAATCCAAACAAACCCAGGCAGGAAATGAGAATGGCAATGGCGGTAAAATATCCTACGATGGCTGACAAACGAATTTCTGCGTCATAATTTTTTTGAAAATCCTTATCTAAAAAGCTGTATTCAAAAGGCTCGGATGGATTCAAGTTGTGCCAGCTGTTTTTTATGGAAGCAAGAATATTATTTATGTCTCCGGCCTTTGCATGCACTATCATATAATTGTATTGGGGCTGCATCGAAAGTTGAAACCCGTAAGGCGTAATGGGCAAATGAAGATCTTCATAATGAAAATCTTTTACTACGCCGACAATATCGAAATCGTAATTTTTTCCCTGGAAATCAAAATATAATTTCTTTCCAATAGATTTCTGGGGTGAAGCAAAGCCAAGCTCTTTTATTGCTTTTTCGTTGAGAATAATTGCTTTGGAAGTATCAGAAGGAAAATCATCAGAAAATAATCGCCCGGCAACAGGCGTAATATTTAAAGTTTGAAGAAAGCGCGGATCTACATAATTCATTCTTACATCCTTCCCCTGCTGCATACTTTCGCCCTGCTTGTATAAAATATTGTCAGAATAATTAGTAATACCGGGATAAAAAGCCGACGCTCCTACATTAGATATTGTGGATTGCTTCAATAGTTCATCTTTGAAAGAAGAATAGATTTTTTTGGCATTTGCACTTCGCAAAGGAATTACAATTTGTCTTTCCTGGTCAAAGCCCAGATCTGCAGAACGCAAATATTTCATTTGCTGCGCAATAACAACAGAAGCCACAATCAACACAACAGATATTACAAATTGGAAAATAACGAGACCTTTTCTTAATGAAACTGCGGCAAGCGAATTGGAAAATTTCCCTTTCAAAACTTTTGCAGGCTTAAAAGAAGATAAATAAAAAGCAGGATAGCTTCCGGCCAATAAACCGGTGAGAATTGATAGCAATAAAAAAACAGAAACGATTCCAATATTTAAATAATTCAGTGAAAGATTTTTCCCCGAAACGGAATTGAATGCAGGAATTAAAAGTGCGGTAAATAGTATCGCAAAAACAAAAGCGATCAGGCTCATCATCACAGATTCCCCTAAAAACTGCGCGATCAATAGTTTCTTTTCTGCACCCAGGACCTTTCTGATGCCGACTTCGGAAGAACGTTTGGAAGAGCGGGCTGTAGCGAGATTCATGAAATTAATGCACGCAATGAGCAATGTAAACAAAGCGATCGAAGCAAGAATGTATAAATAAGTTACACTACCACTGGGCGTTACATCTGTGTCAGATCCCGAATGTAAATGAATGTCTTTTAGAGAAACAAGATATTGTGCTTTTTGAAAGCCAACCGCTTTTAATTCTTTGCCCGCATACTTATCAACAAATGCCGGAAACCGCGCTTCCAATTTTTTGGGATCGGCCCCCGGAGCAAGTAACAGATAGGTGTAATACATGTTGTTGTTGGCAAGATTAGTGCCGGCGTTCTTTATCATTTCAGCCACATCTCCGCCCATTGTACTGAGAAAAAATCTCCCATCAATATGTGAAGGTTTATCAATTGGTTTAAAAACACCCGTAACCTGAAAATCGTGATCACCATTGGTGCTGCTGCTGATATGAATTACTTTATTCAATGCAGGTTGATTACCAAAAATCTTTTTGGCAATTTCATCACTGAGCACCACTGAATTTGGATTGCTCAAGGCAGTTGCAGGGTTTCCTTCTGTGAAATTGTAGGTAAACATTCTGAAAAAAGTAGAATCAGCGAGGTAACCTTTTGTTTCATAAAAAGATTTTATTTGATCATTTTGCGGGGAGTATTGTAACAGCGTTTTGTCTTCGGCAAACAATCTTACCAATCTTGTGGTTTGTTTGATTTCCGGAAAAACCGACTTCATTATTTCCCCCATGGCAGCAGGCGTGTTCGGAAGCTTTTTAAAATTTCCAATACCCCTGAATTCTGTACCTACCTGATAAATATTGCCGGCATTTTTCTGGTAACGATCGTAACTGGTTTCATTTAAAATGTATAACGTGATCAGCATGCAGCATGCAAGGCCTGCTGATAAGCCAAGAATATTGATGAATGAAAAAACCTTATTTTTCATCAGATTCCGCCAGGCTATTTTGAAATAGTTCTTTATCATTTTTGCAAATTTTATTTTCTGTTTTTCGCTGTATAAGCGGTTGGCTTTAAATACTTTTTTCGTTTATGCATGACTGTTAGGCTTTATCTCTCGAGTCAATTCCCTTCTAAAACAGGACGACACCATCAAAGAATTTAAAAATTAATTTCTATTGCAGTAAACAAATAATCCCAATTTTTCATTTTCAATTTTTTCAATTAGCAACTGCCACATTATTCACTTCTCAAACTTTTCACCGGATTGGCAATCGCTGCTTTGATCGCCTGGAAGCTTACGGTTATTAATGCAATTAAAATTGTTACCAATCCGGCAAGAAAAAATATCCACCAACTGATATCAATTCTATAAGCAAAATCCTGCAACCACTTATTCATGAAATACCACGCAACCGGAGAGGCGATCAGCAGCGAGATCAAAACAAGCTTTATAAAATCTTTTGACAGAAGCATTACTACTCCTTTTGTGCTTGCGCCCAGAACTTTTCTAATCCCTACTTCTTTTCTTCTTCTTTCGGCAGTGTAGGCAGCAAGGCCAAACAAGCCAAGGCAACCTACAAAAATGGCAATAGCAGTAAATATCCAGAGCAGTGATTTTAATTTATCTTCTGACTGATACATCTGCTCAAAATTTTCATCCAGGAATTTATATTCAATCGGATATTCCGGGGTAAATTTGTTCCACGTATCTTTCACCCCGTTAATGGTTGAGCCCATATTTGCCGCTTTCATTTTTACGGCAACTTTCCATGCAGCATCGGGAAAGATCTGCAGTACCGTTGTCTCCACTTTATCATACAAGCTTTTATAATTAAAGTCTTTCACAACGCCAATCACTTGCCCTCTTTTTAATGAATCAGGATTTTTATCGTTCCATACGTGCCAGGATAAATTCTGACCAAGCGCTTTTTGTGGCGTACCAAAACCAAGTTGTTTCACGGCAGTTTCATTAATGATCCATGCATGATCTTTATCTGTGCTCATCGATCTTGAAAAATCCCTTCCCGCCACTAATTGTAATCCGAGCGTTTTAATATAATCGTAATCGACCATCAACTGAGTGGCGGATTGCTTTACTTCCTGACCATTTTTTGGAACGATAATTTCATCTCCTGCAACAGCATCGCCGGGAAAACCGTAACCGATCGAAACTGAAGAAACGCCGGGCAATTGCAATAATTCATTTTTAAAAGCTTCATGATTTTTAAACATGTTATCGCCCCGCATGGGGAAAAACATGATCTGGTCTTTAGTGAAACCAAGATCTTTATTATGCAGGTAATTTACCTGTCTGAAAACTACCACAGCGCTGATTATAAGTAAAGCAGATAAAGTAAATTGTACGATTACAAGCCCGTGGCGCAGCCAGGGAATTTTTCCCGTGGCTTCGCTGGCAGCTGCACCTTTCAAAACCTTTAAGGGTTTAAAGTTGGATAAGACAAGAGCCGGATAAAATCCTGCAAGTATTCCTACGATCAACGCCAGTAGAATAAATGACAACAATACAAGTGGCTTTGCAAAAACCTCCAATGAAATGTTCTTACCGGTAAAATCATTAAGCCAGGGAAGGAGCAGTAAGGCCAATACTATAGAAATCAGGATACTGATAAAAGTGAGATAAACAGTTTCGCCAATAAACTGAAAGATCAGTTGCCTTCTGTCAGCGCCAATGGTTTTTCTTACGCCAACTTCTTTTGCGCGATGCAATGATTTTGCGGTTGCCAGATTAATAAAATTGAAGCAGGCAATCAATAAAATGAAAATCGCAATAACTGTAAGAGCCCGTACATAAGTGATATTTCCTCTTTGCGCCATATCAAATTTAAAGTTTGCCGAATAGAGATGTATTTTCCGCAAAGGCTGAAACATGGGTTTGTTGGAGCTTTGCATCTCTTTCATGAAAGCTGCGGACTTCTGGTTTACATCGGCCTGAAATTTTTCTTCGAGCGAAGCCACATCAGTACCTTTTTTTAGTTTCACATAATTATAAAACTGCTGCCATCCCCAGCTCTGCATCCGTTCATTCGGTATTTGGGCTGCCGATAGTGGTACCAGGTAATTGAATTGCATGTGAAATTTCGGGTTTTTTACAAAAACCCCTTTTACAGTAAATGGAGATTTATCCATCAACAATTGCTTACCCACCGGATCTGTATTGCCAAAAAAAACATGGGCCATATCTTCGGATATAACGATCGAAGAAGGATCGTCCAATGATTTTACAGGAGTGCCATATATGAAGCGCAATGGAAATACCTGAAAGTAAGTCGAATCGACATAAAATCCTTTTTGTTCGTAGAACTTTTTGTTACCGGTTTCAAAAAGAGTTTTGTTCTCAGCCTGCATTAATATCCTTGCCGTTTGCTCCACTTCAGGGAAATCCTGTTTTAAAGTAGTGGCAAACATCGGTGGGGCTACAGCGCGATCTTCACTGCCGTCGCTATTTGTATAGTGATTGTAAAGGCGATAAACCTGATTGCCTTCGGGGAGAAATTGATCATATTGATTTTCATCCCACACAAAAAGACCAATGAGTATGCATGCGGTAAGTCCTAAGGTTAATCCTGCAATGTTGATAAAGGAAAAACCTTTATGCCTGCTAATATTTCTAAAAGCGGTTTTGAAAAAATATGTAAGCATTGCCAATTCAGATTTTAATAATTCGTGAGCCTGGTTTGAGTATCACCACTTCATATTATTCTCCGTTATCTTTTTTCCGCGTATACATTACTATTAGTTACCTTCAAATAAATCAATTTTGAAAGACAACTTGTAAGCGTGCCAGCCAATAATTAAACTTTCCAAAATTTACCCTCAAGTATTTACTGACGGAAATGTATGCCATTTCTTTTCGGGTTGTAAACCAATAATTTATAAAAATGGGGAAAATAAAGTGTCCGGTTTTGATACAGCAATGGTTCGATATTGATACAGCATTTTTTACAGCCCTATAGTTTAAAAATTGGAATCTTGTTTTCTAAATGAGAAGTAAAGATCCTTTAGGTTAGATGACCACTTTTACTTTTAAAATGATTCCCTTTAATAAAATTGCTGCATGGATCAAAATCAACCCTAAATTTTATTAAAAAGGTTTTGCGGAAAATGAAAAAGCAAGATTATCCTTTAAACAGAAATTAAAGACAGCAATCGACTGGACATCATCAAAAAACCTTTTGGCATTTCAGAATTTATTATAGAACTACAAAAAGAAAAAATTAATGTCGCCCTTCGCCAGAAATGATAAAGAATTTATTTATTCAAATCAAAATGAATATTCTATTAGTCTTCCGTCCCAATATAAATCTAAAAGGGAAAACCAAAAAAAGCTTGATAAACATTATTAATCCAATTCGAGCAGTCCTTGTCACAGGATCACGATTGGGAAAAATAACCGGAAATAAAAATAATAAATAAAATGGATTATTTGAATTTAAGAGTTTAAAATTTTTTTATCCTGTAGAACCTAAATTTTAATTCTGTTGAATTAGAAATAAAATACGGTGCATTAGCTACCTCCCGCAAAATAAAGCTTCACGAATCACAAAATGAGGCTTGCGGTTTACAACGATACTTACTGGTCAAAAAGAAGTACTTAAATTATTAAAACAGCGACCTGACCCCTTTTGGGCTTGATCATCTCCTGTATGGACACTCCACGTATCTGTCATTTTAATCTCATTTTTTTTAATTCAATCTCTTTTATTTATTTAAAGAGTCAAAAACGATTATACCATCTGAATCTGGCAGTATCATTGAGGCAAAAAAGTTAGTAATTCCCAGGCAGCTTTAGGTAAAGTTGCTTATTAATAATAAAAAAAATACAATGAAAAAAGTAAACCTCCTAACCCTTCTTTCGGCTATCATCGTGCTATTTATTTCCTGTAAAGGTAATAATCAGCAAACGCCTTCTAAAGCTGATGAAACCAAAATGACAGCCGGCCAAAAGATGGAAAATAACAACCTCACTGAAGAGCGATTAAGGCGTTTTGATTCGCTGGATTTTGATTTTTACAGCAACCAAAAATGGGATTCTTTAGCTATAAGCCATGATCCCAATATCAAAGTGTATTATCCTGATGGCACCACATCTACCGGTTTGTTTCCGCAACATATAGATCTGATAAAGGGTCAGTTCGTATTTGCACCTGATACGAAAATCATTTCCCATCCTGTAAAATTTGGCAGTGGTGACTATACTTGTGTGATTGGAGAAATGGAAGGTACCTTCTCAAAGCCGATGCCAATAGGGAATGGAAAAACCATTGCTCCAACAGGTAAGAAATTCAAAATAAGAATGTGTACAGTTGGACATTGGAAGGATGGAAAAATGATTGAAGAATATTTGTTCTGGGATAACCAGTCATTTATGAAACAAATTGGCCTCGCTCAGTGATAAATCACAAACATCCAAGCATTACCCATGCATTAAAAACGCCTGGTGGAATTTTTGGGCGGCCAACCGAACCCCGTGACGGAGTGTGCAGAGTGACTAAAAATATTCAAAGTCAAATGTTTTATAGCAACTTTAAAAATCAAGCGTATGAACACAACAATGAAGGGCCTCGTTTACGGCGGTCCGGGGAAAATAGAACTAAAGGAAATACTCATACCAAAAATTGAAAAACCAACCGATGCATTGGTAAAAATTATCAAGACAACTATCTGTGGTACAGACCTGGGCATTTTGCATGGCAAAACTCCTTCGTGTAAACCGGGTACCACGCTGGGGCATGAAGGGGTAGGTGAAATCGAAGAAGTGGGGGCCGGTGTCAGAAGTTTCAAAAAAGGGGATCACGTGATCATTTCTTGCATTACTTCGGATGGTACCTGTGAATATTGCAAAAAGCAAATGTATTCACATTGCGCCGATGGCGGTTGGATATTAGGTCATCTTATCAACGGGACGCAAACGGAATATGTTCGCATTCCGCACGCCGATAACAGCCTTCATCATATACCAGATGGATCGGATGAAGAAGCATTGGTAATGCTAAGCGACATACTCCCAACGGGCCATGAAATAGGAGTATTAAACGGAAGAGTAAAGCCTGGAGACACCATTGCTATTGTAGGAGCAGGCCCTATTGGAATGTCCGTATTGCTCACTGCTCTTTTTTATTCTCCCGCCAAAATTTATATGATTGATCTGGATGAGAACCGGTTGAAAGTGGCCAAGAAATTCGGTGCCACCGATACCATTAATTCAGGTAAGGAAGACGCGGCAAAAAAGATCATGTCGGAAACAAAGGATGGTGTGGATGTGGCCGTCGAAGCGGTTGGTTTTCCTGCCACTTTCGATGTGTGTCAACAAGTGGTTCGCCCGGGTGGCCATATTGCTAACGTGGGTGTACACGGCAAACCAGTTGACCTGCAACTACAGGACCTGTGGATCCGAAACATTACCCTAAGAACGGGTTTGGTAAATACGAATACCACGCCTATGCTTTTGAAAGTGGTTCTATCCGGAAAGATAGACCCGAAAAAATTAATAACCCACCATTTCAAACTGGATGAAATTATTAAGGCATATGAAGTATTTGGAAATGCCTCAAAGGAAAAAGCCATGAAGGTGATTATTGAACCGTGACACTTATATATTTGTAACGAAGTTTTTTATATAGGCCACCTATTATATACCAAGAACGGCCTCGCCGGATTTTGAGTTTTATTGATGACAACAAGATTAATATGCTCAAAGCAATTCAAAGTGTTACTTTTTAAATCGCGCAAGTAAAGTAACCCCGGAATTTATGAAGCTTCTTCAGGGGGTATAACAGGAGCTATTGCCGGTTCAGGTTTGATACTGGCAACAGCTACTTAAATCTCTGGCAGTTTCAATCATTCTTTCACATAATCATCCAGGTGGACATTGAAACTAGGCACAGCCAATCAAGACCTTACTTTAAAATCATGATATCAAGGCTGGATCATATAAATGTAACAAGTGAAGGCTATTATTTATTTGCTGATGAGGAACTTATTTAAGTTCTTTTATAAAAAATTCATTAAAGTAATTAACGTGAAATAAACCAGGTTTCACTAAAATTTGATCACTCTTACACAATCCAGCATTGCCTGGTTTACATCCCCATTCATGTTTTCATTCCAGTTTTCAAAGCTGATCGTAATGTGGTGCAAACCTTTTGTGAGTTTAAGTTTTAAAGAATTGCTCCAGCCCCAGTTGCTCCATTCTTCTTTTCCGCGTTGTGGAAAAACCAGAGTGCCTGCTTTTTTATTATCAACAGAGATCGTTCTGAAAGCGCATTTATTTTCAGTATTGACCGGGCCGTTTCCGTTTGCATATTTTACATCTAAAATATAATTTCCATCCTCATTTACGTTGATTGTAAGATCAATTTTCCGGTTGATGGTTTTACTGATCTCTACAAACCCCTTTCCTGTAAATCCCTGGTAATTTTTGTTTGATCTGGTAACAATATCTTCTAATTGAACGATCTGTTCATTCCCTTTTGGATAAGCCTGCAAAGGCTCGCTGGCAAACGATTCTGTTTGATCATTCACTGCAGCTGTTGGCGTCTCGCCAACAGCTATGATTTGATAATCACCATATTTTGAAGTGTCAATTAAAACAGAGGTATCAGAAACATTTTTAAACAACTGCCCATTGTGCAATACTTTATAACTCGAGATAGCTTTGTCCGTATCGCTCCAGTAAATGAACGAATTTTGCTGATTTATCTTTGGCATTTGAGGGCTAAATTTATTTGCAACACCGTTTATTTTTGAAGCCAAATCATTATTTCCCAATACAATTTTTATCTGATGACTTCCCTGTAACGTTGATGAGATCTGATGTACAGATGATTCTTTGCCATCAACTAAGAAAGATTTTATCGTATTCCCATAGCCATCCATTTCAATATTCAAAACACAATTCCGGTATTTAAAATTGTTCAATGTTCGTGTTCCGTTAAACACTTTTGGAACGAAGGGATGAAAAGAAATATGATCAGCAGCGAATTGCATTCCAAACAAAACTTTATACACCAAACTGATGCTGCCTGACAAACTCCATAGCATGTTGCTTGAATTGATCTGTGTGCCTGCGTAATCACCATTGGATGCAACAAAGTTTTCTTTGTTGGTTAAAAATAAAGCCGCGGGACGATACACAGAGCTGATCGCTCTTACTACCGATTCTTCATTAGCTGCTTTCGCTGAAGCCATTGCCCAGTAAGACTCTACGAAAGGCCAAACAGCATCATTGTGATAGGGAGGAATGCCGGGAATTTGCGGATAAATACAGGAAATTCCAAATGGGGTAACCGGAGTATTTGAAATAATTTTTTGTTGACGATCTGTATCTGCCACATCAAATAACACAGACAATGCTTCTCCCAAAGCTTCTGATTTGGGAGAAAGGATTTTAAAATTTCTTCCATACAAATATTGTCCAAAATATCCTTTATCATCCTGCCATAAATATTGATTCACTCCTCTTTTTATTGTAGCAGCCACCTCATTGTATTTCTTTTCATCATCTTTAAAGCCAAGCACGGCGCACATTTTAGCCAAAACGGTGTTTGCTTCAAAATGAACAGCGTTTGTTCCCAGGCATTCTGACTCATAAATATCCGCAGGCTGCATCCATATTGGATAAGTTTCTTCACGCCAGTCTAAAAACGAAGACTCTCCTTTAACCATCCCTGTTTCGGGATCATGAATATTCTGAAGATCATCATTGATGGAATTTTTAATGACTTCATATGCATATTTCAACCAATTTGTATCGCCGGTAACTTTATAAACTTCCCAGGCAGCGACGGCCCAGATTTCCCTGTCTGTCGAGATCGGGTAAGCGCCGCCAGTTCCGGTGTCCTGGATAATTTTTCCATTCTTCACTTTCTTTTTCAAACTGATCATCGCCACTTTTGGTTGCAAAATCCCCATCGATAGAATAATGCTGTAGCTGATGTCGCGCGTCCAAACTCCCGCCCACTCTTTGCCGGTGCGAAAAGTACTGTCTGGTTCTATTGCGTTTTGCATTTCTTCCAAAGCAAGATTATACAATGCATCAGGCAACACGTCCGGGGAATGATACTGGGGAAAAGCACTGATATCTTTGGAAAGTTTCCATGAATTGGCAGTTTTATTTTCGCCGGGATTTTGATTGAGCGTTAAAGTTATTTCATAAATGCCATCATTGTTGTCGTCCTTTAATTGTAAATCTTTGTGCGAATACAAATTATTGAAATCCCATGTGAGTGGCGCAATATTTCCTGCGACAAAAACTCCTTTAAAATCATTTTTATAAATTTTCTTTCCATCAAATGTTGTATAAAAACCCTTACCATTAAAGGATTTTAGCACATCTCTCATATCAACTCGGATCGTAAGCTTTACATCTTTTTGTAAAAATTGGCCGGGCAATATTTTTGTGGAATCAACAAACTGGTCTCCGAATTTTACTACGGGTGTTTCATAACTTCCGTTGCCTCCTGCGCAAATGATCACATTATCTTTCCCGGAAGGGGCAGCATTATCGGCTCCATTGATTGAAAATTTAAACTTCACTTCCGGACTTTTAAATTGCTCTGCTGGACTGATATAATTAGAAACAATTTCATTTCTCGAAATCGCTTTTGCCACAAAAGAATCCTGCACAACACTGTCCCTGTAAACAGAAAATTCTTTCGATTGATAAATGCTGGTATTATTGCTGGATACATTTTCCATCGTATTGCAACCAGTAAGAATTATACCAATGGTAATGAAAATTGAAATCTTTTTTTTCATTTCAGAAAATTAAAAATGGATTTTTTATTCATACTCTACGACAACCATATCCCAATATTGAAGGGAAGGCAATGTAAAAGTGACGACATTGCCAGATTGAGTAAAAGAAATATTTTGCGAAGCGCTCCCGTTGCTATCAGGCGAAGCAAACCAGATATTCTTGATCTTTTTACTCGCTTGAAAATTGACCTGGCAATCAGTAAATGTCGAAGGCAAAGGCTGCTTGCCATCTGCATCGCGCCAAAGTAAAGAAGAAGCGTTGGCAAAATTAATAAAGTGAATTATTTGTTTGTTTGCCATCTCTTTTCCAACAACAGAAACTTCACCCAGTGCAGGCGGCCAGTTGTTTAATTTTATTTTTTGGTCGGCTGATGTAACAGAAGGAGTATTAAAAGTGCCACCATCACGTAAAAGATTCTGATATCCTGTGAGAAAATCATAATAATGAACCATCGCGGTTTTTAAATCATCCCTCATCTGCAAATTCTTGTTGGGAAAATATTCTTTGCCAAGCATGTGTTCTCCCAGCTCAAGATGAGCGCCACCAAAGGAAAAGATTACCGCATCAGTGAGAAGTACACCGGGAGTATTAAAATAACCCGGATTTTCTGCAAGTTCGTAATCCATATATGCACAAAGCACCGTCTTTTTTAAATTGTTACTCCACGAGCCATTATTTTGAATAATAGTTGCCAGGTCTTTATAACCTTCATTTGGCGCCCAAACTTCTGTATAAAGAAAATCAACCGGTGATTTTGAAATACTCAATTGCTGGCCATATTGATTTACCGCATTCATCACTAATCTTTTTGTTGGCATCTGTGTTTTCATTGCCTCAAGAAACGGTTTAAAGGTTGATTCCACATTGATTAAATTTCCGGAATAACTGTAAAGATTCTTATTCAAATTTCCAAACTGATCAACCTGGTATCCGTCAAAATCATAAACTTCAAAAGCCTCTTTTGTCTTGTCGGCTATATAATCTTGCCAGCCTGTATTGGAAGGATCAAGAAAGAAAATATCACTTTTAAAAGGCGGCTCAGGCAGAGAAATCACTTGCTTTTTCAGATGTTGCTGATCATCATACATATACCATTCTGCACTTACTCCATCAGCCTCAGCATCATTCAAAGCGCCATAAATCATATTGTATGACAGGGTTTTCATGTTGAACGATTTTGCAGATTGAATATATCCCTCTATAGTTGATTTATAATTCGTGCGGTTGGCAATGTCTTTCCATGAAGCGGCAGGATTTTCCGGAGTACCTGCTAAAGGCATGTGGTGCTTAAATTCCCAGTCCTGGAACTGGATCCAGTTCATGTGAAGCCGGTTTAAATAACTCATTACATTATTGATCTCATCAGAGGTCATCTGGCCATATTCCGATAAAAATCCATTGCGTGGAAACCTTGCGGGATCGGAAGAAACATCAACCGCTATACAGCCGTATATTTTATCCTTGCCATTTTCCTTGCCGGATAATTCTACCATATAACCCGTAAAATCCTGCATGGGCGCGGTCCATTTCCATGCATCACCAGTCAGGGTTTGACGGTCAACTTCCTTATTCAAATATTTATAGCTAATAGTAGTGCCTGCGGGCAAATCTTTATCAATTTTAAAAATAACCTGGCTTCCAGGTAAGTAAGCTGCTTTATCCGTACTGATATTTACAAAAGTTGAATCGTTTCTGTTAATTAAACCCGTGTTGTCTCTAATGCTATCCTTCCGACAACTATATCCTGAAAACACATTAAGGGATAGTAAACAAACAATTAAGATGTTTTTCATTCTTTACTTTTTTAGCAATGAAATTAATAAATCCTTTGATCACACTTTCTTTATTCTTCTCCAATTTCAAACCATTATCATTGCTTTACAATTGAAATTGTTTCGTACAATTGGTTCAAAGTGATCTTATAATTTCCGGCTGTCGTAATTGACCATTTATAATCGTCTGTGTCATCCGGTGCAGTTCCATGTTTTACAAATTGAGCCCCGGTTTCAGAAATGTCCGGATGGTTTTTATACGGCCGGAAAAAATCCGTTCCCCAGTCTCCTGTTGCTACTGGAATTTTGAATTCTCCCGCATTTAAATGCCCTGTATAGGTAAAGACATTGGGATCACTGGTAGCGGTCATCACAGATGGATTATCTATATTCCAACCATTTGGTGTTGCATCTCCCACTATCCATAATTTAGTATAAGGTTGAAACGGCACAATGTGTATGGACATATCCAAAAGATTCAAAGTGATTTTATATGGACCGGGATTGGTGATGTTCCATTTATAATCAACACCTCCGCTTTGAACTAATTGAACACCGGTTTGTGTGATGTCAGGATGATTGCTTAATGGCATATAAAACGGAACGCCAAAATCCCCCGTAGCTGCCGTCGGAATTTTAAATTCCCCGGCTTTCAACACCTCGTTATACTTGAAGAGAAATCCATTGTTGGGATTACTTATCATTGAATCCGGCGTACTGATATTCCAGCCTTTGGGAACTGCATCACCAATGATCCACAACTTTGAATAAGGCGAGGATGCCAGCTTTTCAATTTTAATGGTCAGATCAATCAGGTTTACTGATACCTTGTAAACACTTGCTTCCGTGATGGCAAACTGATCATCAGGCTGGGAGTCGGATGTTCTGAATACTAATTTGCTGCTATCTGAGCCCATATTATAAGAGGGTAGAAAACTTCCAAGAGTGGTTATAAATTTGAAGGTGCCCGGTAAAAGTGTTCCCTGGTAAATGAAGCCACCGGGCGTTTTTGGATCAGTGGTTAAAGCCTCTGATTTGGAATTATCCCAGCCGGTAGCAGTGGCGCCACCAATAATATAAAGGGTAGATGATACCGGCTTATAAGGCGTAACAATTAATTCTTTTACATTTGAGATCTGCGGAGGTAAGGAAGATTCTGCAACCTTTGCTATAATTCTTGCTTCCAGGTCAACGGCTGTGCCGGGTGCTATTTTCCAATGATTGAGTACGCTGTCGTTCAACTGGCCTGTAGTATAACTTACCGTGTAGGCTTGCCTGCCCATTTCAATGGTAAGAGGATTGGCAAAATTATTTCCTTTTTTGTCTAATTGAAAAGTATAATCAATGGCAGAATTGGTTCCATTATTGGTTCCTGTTGTCCAGTTAAATGTTACAGCAGGGGCATTTTGATTTACCTGGTTTAAAATGAGAGATGAATCTGAGGCACTGATTGCCAAAGGCGCATTCACGCCTGCCGGAATTACTATTCCCGTTTTTTTACATGACAAAAACAAAAATCCTGAAAGGGCAAAAAAGAGAATTGTATAAGGAAGAATCTTTGTTTTATCATTGGCCAGAGAAAAATATTTGATTTGCATAAAAAGTGCGTTTACTGGGTTTTCAATAATTAATAGCCGGCATTTTGTGTAAGATTGGGGTTTGCATCACGTTCAACCTGTGGAATGGGCAGCAACAGGAATTTCTGGGTAGCATTTACTTTTCCGATTGAATGGAGAAATTCTAATCCGTATTGCCCGTCTTGTACCCGGATCAGGTCAAACCACCTTTGACCTTCAAAGGCAAGTTCCATACGTCTTTCATGAAGAATAACATCCCGCATTGCCTCTTTCGAAATATTCGCGGCTTTGTCAGCCAGGCCTGCTCTCTCACGGACCTCGTTTAGTGGAACGATAGCAGCAGCCGTCTGACCCAACTCATTTAATGCTTCGGCTTCCATCAATAGTACATCAGCATATCGTAAAACAATAAAATCAGCGGGGTTTGTGTTGTAATCCGGTGAAATTGATTTTGGTACCAGGAACTTTCTGAGATTATAGCCGGTTCCTGAATAAGATGCTTTATAATCTTTGCCATCAAAAGCAGGCCCCCCTTCATATAAAATGGTCACATCTTTTCTCTTATCCCCGCTCTCATAGGAATCAACAAATTCCTGTGTTGGCTGATTCCATCCATAAGCGCCGCCAACAAAATCAGAATTCCTTGGTCCTGTAAATGTGCTTACCCATGAGGCCTGGTTAAAATCATCGAAGAAGCCATAAGTAGTTGCACCACTATACTGCACTTCAAAAAGTGATTCAACCGTATTTTTATTGGTGGCAGAGAAATTGTCTGCATAATTTGGATTCAATTTATAACCTAACGCTGTTACCTGTTTACACAAATCAACCGTTTTTTGATAATCCCCTAACGTCAGGTAGACCTTTGCCAAAAGCCCTGTCGCTGCTCCTTTTGATGCCCGGCCTACATCAGAGCCTGAATAGCTTTCGCGCGGCGGCAACATATCCATTGCATTAGAAAGATCACTGATGATTTGTTTGTACACATCCGCTTTGGGTGTTCGCGCCGGATTGAGATCATCGCCGACATTTTGCGGTTTGGTTATCAATGGAACATCGCCAAAAAAACGCACCAGGATAAAATAATATAGCCCCCTCAGGAAGTGAGCTTCTCCAAGTATGCGTTTCTTTATGTTTTCATCCATCTCTATTGCCGGAACTTTATCTAAGACGATGTTACATGCAAGGATACCCGGTGCAGGTCCTCTATACAGATCAAGCACTCCTGCATTGTCAGTTGTGGTTACAAAATTTGCTTCATCTTTGGTTTCTATCCCGTCCGTGCCACCCCCTGCGCCTACTTCACTGTTTGCCGCCATAATATCGGTAGCCCACATTCTGAGGTTGTATAGTTTGGGGCGCTGCAAAGGCTGATAGGCAGCGTTAATAGCTGCAACAGCATCATCGGTGGTTTTATAAAAGTTGGCCGTATTAACTGAATCAAGAGGAGCCTTCTCCAGGAAGGATTTTGAACATCCACCAATGATGATCGCTACAACCAAAAAAGGAATAATTAACTTACTTGCTTTCATATCTTGTCAGTTTTTTTATAAAGTAATATTTAATCCAACACTTAGAATACGGGTCACAGGGTAAACATTATAATCTACGCCGTTTGCAGGCACTTCCGGATCAAAGCCTGAATATTTGGTAAAAGTCAATAAGTTTTGTGCAGAAAGATAAATCCTGGCTTTCTGAAAAGTATTACTCAACAATGAGTGAGGCAGTGTGTATCCAAGCGTTACATTTTTAATTCTCAGGTAGGAACCGTCTTCTAAAAAGCGCGATGAAATCCTTGAATTATTATTGGGATCATTAAAAATAGCTCTTGGAATATCGTTGCTCGTTCCTTCTCCTTCCCATCTGCCCAAAACCCTTGTTGTCTGGTTTTGTGCAACGGCCATGCTTTCCTGGAAAACATTATTGGCATTGAAAATATCATTGCCTTGAACACCTTGCAAAAAGATGCTCAAATCAAAACCTTTATAACTAAAATCATTGGACATAGCATAAATAAATTGTGGATTGGGATTGCCAAGAATCGTGCGATCCCCATCATTGATTACACCATCATTATTCAGGTCCCGGAACCGCACATCACCAGGTGAAGTACGATTATAAGGATCGGCTCCCGGAACTTGCACCGAAGCAGCATCGACTTCTTTTTGGGTTTGAAAAATTCCATCCATTACATACCCATAAAATGCATTTACAGGATAGCCTACAGTGTTTGTGGCTAAAGTTCCATTCAGGCCAATCCCACTTCCAATGTACATAGGCGCGTCCTGGTAAAGTGATACCACTTTATTTTTATTGAAGGAGATATTCAAATTGGTATTCCATTTAAAAACGCCTTCAAGATTCTTAGATGAAACACTTATCTCAACCCCTTTATTTTGAACCTTCCCGGTATTTATATAAGGAACAATTATATCGGAATATCCGGTAGAAATGGGCACCGGCATAGGCACCAGCATATTGGAAGTGTTTTTCAAATAAGCATCCACCGTTAAAGTTAACCTGCGATTAAACAAAGTCGCATCAATACCAATATTGGATTGCTCAACCGATTCCCATCGAACATTTGGATTAGACATGACCATTGCAATTTCTGCAGGAACAACATTACCATTGAAAACATAAATGGCCGATGTAAGTGAAGAGGCGAAGGAATAATTACCAATGTTCTGATTGCCGGTAACTCCATATCCGGCACGTAATTTCAGGTCGTCAATAAATTTAGCATGTTGTAAAAAATTTTCCTGTGATACTCTCCACGCCACTGCAACGGAGGGGAAAGTGCCCCATTTGTTATTGTCTCCAAATCTAGAAGAGCCATCTCTTCTTATGGTTCCCGTAAACAAATATTTATTGGCAAAATCATAATTGATCCGGCCAAAATAAGAGGCAAGGGCCCATTCATAACCGGTTCCGTTTACATTTGGATTGGTGGTCCCGTTATTCAGCTGCTGGATCACATCACTTGCAAATCCCTGGATATTTCCACCAATCCAGTTGGTTTGATTATTCTGTGCATTGGTACCCAGCATGGCAGTCAGGTGATGTAACTGTCCAAAGTGAGTATCGTAAGTAAAGTAATTATCCCAGTTTAGCGTGATGCTTTTATTATACTGCTGTGATAAATAAGAGCTTGGCTGGGGAATAGGTTGATAATTATATTTCGGAGACCATGTTCTATTGTCCCAGAATTGAGCCTGTATGCCACCACTGGTTTTAAAAGTAAGTCCTTTTGCAATCGTTACTTCGCCAAAAAGTGAACCGAGTATATTATAGCCATTGGTATTATTTTCAACAAGTTTTGCCCGGGCAACCGGATTGGTTACATCTCCTACCCATTGTGGCTGCCCTGCCGGGCCTGCATAAGTACCATCGGTATTAAATACAGGGAGCGCAGGGTTAGCCGCCATGGTATTTCGTATATCATAAGATCCGCTTGGTTTTTCATCATGACTTAAAGTAAGGGTATTGCCAAACTTCAGCCATTTAAATACTTTTGCATTGCTGTTGAATTGAACTGAATATCTTCTGTAAGCTGTATTGATCACGATCCCCTCCTGGCTCAAATAGGATGCAGAAACATAATAATTATATTTTTCAGAACCTCCTGAATAAGCAAGTGAATAGTTTTGGACCGGCGCGGTCCTGAACATCTCGTTCAGCCAGTCGGTTCCTTTCAGCGTATCAGGATTTGCATACCCAAAATAAGTTGCCTGGTTATTATTTTTCAGCATCTCATTGTTTAAAAGAGCAAATTGAGAGGCATTGAGCATCTTTACCATATTGGTAGCTTTCTGGGTTCCGGTGAAAGCATTGAAAGAAAGATGATTTTGCCCTGACGTTCCTTTCTTTGTTGTAATGATAACCACACCATTTGCACCCCTTGAACCGTAAATTGCAGAAGCGGAAGCATCCTTTAAAATATCTATACCCGCTATGTCATCGGGATTAATCGTGTTTAGAGGAATATCTGTAGGTACTCCGTCAATCACCAGAAGAGGATCACTGTTGTTGACTGTTCCAACCCCGCGTACCCTTATAGTAACATTGCTTCCCGGTGCCCCAGGAGAAACTATTTGTACACCAGCCGCTTTACCTTCAATTGCCTGCCCAACATCGGCAACAGGTAAAGAAGCGATAGCCTCACTTGTAACAGAAGAAACAGAGCCCGTAAGATCACTTCTTTTTTGTGTGCCATAACCGACAACAACTACACTGTCCAGCGAGCTGACATTTTTCTGCAAAACGATGTGGAGTGGCCCCTGGCCTGCTGCCACTTCTTCCTGTGCAAAGCCCACGAAACTAATCACCAGGATGGATCCAGAGGATTGTACATTTAATTCAAAATTTCCCTGCGAGTCTGTAATCGTACCGTTCCTGGTTCCTTTTTCATTGATGCTTACACCGGATAAAGGCTGGCCACTTTCATCAGTAACCTGACCTGTGATCAAAACCTCGTTTTTAATAAAACACTCTTTGAAATTTTTAACTTCTTTTTTTGGAACCGGCCCGAAAGCAAACCCCTGGAGTGGTAAAACACTTACAGAGATAATAAATGCGACAACCATTTTAACTTTAAAAAGTTCTCGTCGTTTTGTGTAAAAAAGATAGCTCATTTAGTCTTGTTTAATAAGTAAAATTGTAATGAAGATTTTTTTAAAACCATGGCTCTCAAATCGCACCATGGTTTATAAAACTTGCTATGAAACTTTAACGGCTCAAATTTAGTCAGCTTAAAAAATACCTACTAATCAGTAGTTATTAATTAAGAATCAAATAGTATCAATCCTTTCAATTTATTTGGCAGAAGAAATCCCGTAAAATAACTTTAGTAAATTGTAACTTTTATTTACTGCCTGCTGTTATTTTAATACCCGGTATTTTGAAAAAAATTTCTATTTTAATAGGCTCTTTCATAATTGCATTGTCTTGCTTTGCACAGAATGATTCCTATTATTTCAAGAATTACCAGGTACAAAACGGGCTTTCCAGCAATACTATCACTACTATTTTACAAGACAAAAAAGGCTTCATATGGATCGGAACTAGAAACGGCTTAAATCGTTTTGATGGCAATACGTTCAAAGTATTTCATAATGTACTTTCAGATGCACAAAGCCTGGGAAGTAACTCCATCTTTAGTTTATTTGAAGATAAAAAAGAACAATTGTGGGTGGGTACATACAGTGGTATTTATCTCTATGATCCACGCCAGGAAAGATTTTCAGCTTTCAAATTAATACCACCGGGGGAAGTACGCTATATGGCTGCTGACAATACAGGCAATATCTGGATCATCTCTAATCTCACGCTTTATAAATATAACCAACGTGATTCAACAGTAGTTGCCTTCAATCTGAAAGACGATCAGACCATTGCCCTTCATGTTTCTGAGAAAGGAGACGTATGGACAGCTACAGCAAGCGGTCTTGTAAAACATTATAATGCTGCCACTAATAGCTTTTCAAGCTACAACATTAAAAAGATTGTAAATGACAACGATCTTCCCCCGATTGAAGACCTTTATCCAATAGGCGATTCGTCCATATTGATTGGCTGCATGAACAAAGTATTGTTATTTAATTACAAAAATTCTGCAGTTAAAAATCTGTTCAAAAATAACCGGGTAAGCAATGATGTCCATGTACATAAAATTTTCAGGCAATCGGCAGATGAATACTGGCTCGGAACTGAAAATGGAATCTATATTTTCAATATTAAAAACTATGTGACAAAAGTCATTTCTAAAGACTATAGCAATCCTTATTCAATTTCAGATAATGTTATTTCAACCATTTCCAGGGACAAAGAAGGAGGCATTTGGATAGGTACTTTCTTTGGGGGAGTAAATTATTACTCACAACAATACAATGCATTTAAAAAGTATTTTCCTGAACCCGATAAAGAAAGTTTAAGTGGCAATATTGTTCACGAAATATGTAAAGATGATCATGGCAACCTTTGGGTGGGCACAGAAGACGCGGGACTGAACCGGATCGATCTTAAAACTGGTGCGATCACAAAATTTAAAGCAGATGATAAACCAGGAAGCATCTCCTATCAAAATATCCATGGAATAGTTTCTGATGGAAATGAACTTTGGATTGGCACTTATGAGCACGGGCTCGATGTAATGGATTTAAAAACCTTCAAAATAATAAGGCACTATGACGCCTCCAGTAAACCTAATTCTCTTGCCAGCAACTTTATTATCAGTCTTTACAGGACAAAGAAGGGTGAGATACTGGCCGGAACATGGTATGGCCTTTTCAAATACAACAGAAAGGAAAATAATTTTACGGCAATGCCTTTCTTTAACAGCCATATTCAATGTATTCATGAAGATGAAAATGGAACCCTTTGGGTAGGTACCTATGGTAATGGTATTTACTTTCTCAACAAGGAAAAAAATATAAAAGGCCGCATGAGCTACCAGCCCGGAAAAGCAAACAGCCTTATCAATAACTATGTAAATAACCTCTTTGAAGACCAGCAAAAAAATCTTTGGTTTTGTACCGAGCGCGGTCTGTCTCATTTTGATAGAAGAACGGGAATAGTAAAAAACTTTACCATCGAAGATGGCCTGCCTGATAACCAGATATTCCGTATTGTGGAGGATAACTCCGGCTTTTTCTGGATATCAACGGCAAAAGGATTAAGCAGGTTTGATATGGCCAAAAATGAATTTACAAACTATCACTCAGCTAATGGACTTCCCACCGAACAGTTTAATTATAACTCTTCTTTTAAAAATGACGATGGGACCCTCTTTTTTGGAACCGTAAAAGGAATGATCAGTTTTAATCCAAAAGATTTCATCAAAAATACTTTTATCCCACCTGTTTATATTACGGGGTTACAAATCAATAACGAGGAAGCTCCAATAGGAAATGAAAAGGATGGATTACATAAATCAATTACCTACACCAACAATATTACCCTATCTTATGGCAAGTCAAATATTAGTATCGATGTGGCCGCCTTAAGCTATATCATTCCCGAGATGAATGAATATGCCTATAAAATGGACGGCGTAGACAAAGACTGGATCGTATTAAAAAAGAATCGAAGGATTTATTATACCAAATTGCCTCCCGGCAAATATACTTTCAGGGTGAAAGGATCCAACAGTGAAGGCGTATGGAATAATAAAGAAACTGTCTTAAATTTAGAAATTCTTTCGCCTTTATGGGCTACCAAATGGGCGTACCTGCTTTATTTTTTAATAGTTTCTGGTGTGATCATCACTATTATAAGGTACTATCATTTGGCAGTGACAGAGAAAAATAAACGAAGGATAGAATCGATAAAGATCAGTACTGAAAGGGAGATCTACAATGCAAAGATCAATTTTTTTACGAACCTTGCCCATGAGATCCGGACGCCGCTGACGCTAATAAAAATGCCATTAGATAAACTATTGAACAGCAATATTACCGATAACAACTTGAGTGAAAGTCTTAAAATGATGAAAAAGAATACAACAAGATTAATTGATCTTACCAACCAGCTTCTTGATTTCAGGAAAGCAGAAGCAAATAAATTTAGCCTGACTTTTTCTGAAACAGATATAAATGAATTGGTAAGCGAAGTATTTACTACGTTTAAGCCGGCTGCCGATCAAAAGAGCCTTTCTTATAAACTGCTTCTTCCGCGAATAACACTTCATGCTTTTATTGATAGTGAGGCGGTAAAAAAAATACTGAGCAATTTATTTAATAATGCGATAAAATATGCTGATGGATTTGTGACAATAAAATTATTACCTTTTAGCAGTGAAGATTCCATGTTTAATATCGAAGTAAGAAATGATGGCCATACTATTCCCGAACATCATAAAGAGAAAATATTTGAACCATTTTTTAGAATAAAAGAAACTGAAAAAGAAGCAGGAACCGGTATTGGCCTTCCTTTGGCAAGATCTTTAGCTCAACTACACAATGGGAACATCCTGCTTAAAACATCTGAAGAACAGGAAAACATCTTCTTACTTTCCTTGCCTATTCACCAGGAAACAGAAATAAATTTCAACAAAAGCAAAGAGGAGGAAGATAACTTTACTGCTAAAAACCTTTCATCAGAAATGGATTCATCCAGGCCGAATCTTCTGCTGGTGGAAGACAACAAAGAGATCTTAAATTACATAAGCCAGGAGTTGAAACAGAAATACAATGTTCTTTCAGCATTGAACGGACAGGAGGCAATTGGCATTCTTGAAAGCGAAAATATAAGTATCGTGGTAAGTGATATCATGATGCCGGTTATGGATGGGATCGACCTCTGTAAAAGAATTAAAAGTGATTTTCAACACAGCCATGTGCCGATCATTTTAATTACTGCAAAAAATTCATTGCAATCAAAAATTGAAGGTTTAGAAGTCGGGGCAGATGCCTATATTGAAAAGCCATTTTCGCTGGATCACCTGCAGGCGCAGATCACCAATCTGCTATCAAACAGAAACATTATTAAGGAATATTTTGCCCGCTCGCCTCTTACCCATCTCAAAGGCATCGGCTGTTCAAAAGCAGATAAAGAATTTTTAGAAAATCTAAACAACGTTATCTATGAACATATTACCGATTCTGAGCTTGACGTAGATCGCCTCTCATCATTTATGAACATGAGCAAACCCACTTTATATCGGAAAATTAAGGGTCTGTCAGATCTCAGCCCTAATGAACTGATTAACCTTTCCCGGTTGAAAAAGGGGGCCGAGTTATTATCCGGTGGACGATATAAGATCAATGAAGTGGCCTACATGATTGGTTATTCACTGCCCACTAATTTTTCAAGAGACTTTCAAAAACAGTTTGGAATAAGCCCCTCAAATTTTATTAATCAACTAAGCATATGAAATTTTGTGAGGGGGCGGCGGTTTTTGCGAAATTGACTCAATTTTGAGAGGCTTTAATCATTTGCGATTTTACGGTTTTATAAAAAGCAGCACAGTTTATGTATATTCATTCATAAATTTTAGGTAAAATGAATACTTATATCTCCGTTGGTAAATCGCGTTTCCTCTATTATCTCAACAAGATTCAAACAATTTTAGACAAGGCAGAATCTTCCCCAAACCCCGCCCTGATTATTTATCAGGAAGATATGCGCACGCCTCTTTTTATGTTGGAAGGATTAAGCAGGCTTTATAAAAAGATCAACAATCATAAAAAATTAAAGAAATTAAATGAGCTTTTCAAAGACCTTGAAGATCGCCTTGGCGCCATCGATTTTTATGATGGTTTCCATAAAGAATTTATAAATGAAAAAAAGATTCCGGGATTGATTACCCTGTATTTAAAGGAAAGAAAAGATGAAAAGTTAGAAGAGTTGAATGATTATCTGAAAGAAGAAAAATGGATCAGCAAACATAAAAAACGCCTTCCGAAAATTATTAAAGAGCTGGACCAAGTAAAATGGCTTGATGAAAAAAATGATACCATTGCCATCCTCGATGTTTATCATGATGACATAAAAAAAGTGATTAAAAAATACAAAAGAAAAAATCTTGAGTTCTGCGATATTGAAAAAGACGTGCATGAATTCAGGCGTGAAATAAGATGGCTCAGTATTTATCCTCAGGCCTTGCGCGGGCTAATGCAACTAAAATCAAATGCTGAACCGCCTGAATTCTTAAAGAAATATCTAAGGCCTGAAATCACCAATTCTCTTTATAATGTAATGCCTGATGGCAACGCTTTGCCATATCACATCATGCTCAACGATGATTATTTTTATGCACTGAGTTGGGTGATTGCCGAACTGGGGAAATTAAAAGACAGTGGTTTAAAAATTACCATTCTTGAGGAAAGCATTGCCGCTGTTTATAAAACAAAAGAAAATGTAGAGCAATTGGTTTATTCAATTTGCGATGAAAATCAGCAAACGATTCCTCAGATTTTGGAGCAGTCGCAAAATATAACGACCACATTTTTTTCTGAAAATATTTTACAAAATATCATTGCCTGAAAATTTCATCCTAAAAGAAAGAGGAACCTGAAGGAAATTTTTTTGTTTACTACAAATTATCTGAAATGATACACCAGCCCGGGCTCTAAATGTCCGTAGGAATAATTTAAGGTAAAAGAAACCGAATTCTTCGGTTGATCAGGCGCTTTCAATTTCGCATAGCGGTGATAATTATTAACTACCTGCTTACCGGATAAATATCCCAACGCGGCGCCGACAAAGACATCTGTGGTCCAATGCATATTTTCTGTAATCCTGCTTATTCCGATCAAAGAAGCAGCCGTATACGCGATAATTGGGATGATGGGTTGATCTTTATATTCTGAAGCGAAGACGGTGGCAGCCGCAAACGCAACGGTCGTGTGGCCCGAAGGAAAAGAACTATACGTTTTTCTTCCGGTTGCGTCTCTTTGGATTTTTGAAAAAGGGCCGAGAAACCTTGGTGAAGCTACCTGCTCAGGGCCGTAATATGAAGGCCTGGTTTCTCCGGCAAGAAATTTTATAACAACCTGCAAAGCTCCTGCAGTGATATAAGATTGAGTGGCCAAAAGCGTTGTGGTAACAATTTTTTTATCTTTAAAAACCAACCCGTAAGCCGCCAATCCGGCTAAGGTGTAACCTTCATAAATGCCGCCGAAATTCGTGACGTATTTGCTGATATTGTTCACTCCGGTGTTGCGGTTTCGAAGTTTTAACGCTGCTTCTTGAATGGGCTTATCTACAAAATAAAGCGCAACTGTTGCGCCAGAAAAGATTCCAAAGTTTTTCCAGTCTTTGGCAGACATGTGAAACGGTTTTGTAAATTCCTGCTTCAAACTACTGCCTAATAAAACGAAATAACTTTTTACATCCAGGTCCGTTTGGGCATTATAAGCCGCAGGATTAATATTATTGATCTGCTGGCCTGCGCTGTCTTTCTTCCTGGTTAGACTGTCTAATTTATTTACAAGCGTGTCCTGTGCAAATCCTGTATAAGGCAAGGAAAATACTAAAATGATCAACCACTTTTTTGCGAAATTCATCTTTAAAAAATTGAGTACGGTTACGGAAATAACAAGAAACATTCCAAAGGCAAATTATAAGTATTTGTTTGCCTCCTGTAATAAAACCGAATTTTTTCTAGGATTGAAAAAACATCAAACAAAATATTCTCTCAGTTTATCATTAATCATTTTAGGCATCTCAACGCGTTTCATGGTTTTGGCATCCATAAAATATAAGGTTACATCGCCCACGTTCAACAACTGATTTTTCGCGTTAAAAATTTCACTGTGAAAAACAATTTTGTGATGCAAGGGCAGATCTCTGACGGTTGTAATAACCGTGATTAAATCATCGTATAAAGCAGGCCGGATAAATTTGCTGTGGATTTCGGTAACTGGCATAATCACTCCCGTAGCTTCTACTTCTTTGTATGTCAAACCGAGGCTGCGCAAGGCCTCTGTTCTTCCTATTTCATAAAATTGTGCATAATGGCCGTGATAGACAACGCCCATTTGATCAGTGAGTGCGTAATGAATTCTGATTTGAGTTTTGGAAGTAAACAAGATTTTATTTGAAAGGTTTAGAAGCGTTTAGGTGGTTTAGAAAATTTTAAATGGTTTGTTATTTCCCAATCATTCCATCCACACTTATTTTTCCAGGACCACAAAATAAAATAGTAAGCGTAGCTGCCAGGTACATCATTCCTCTTTCGCCTGCGTTGAATATTTCACCGTGTGCTGCTACGAATACAACCACGATCATCCCGATAATAATCGGAATGCAGGCAAACCGGGTGAACAATCCAAGGATCAATAAAATGCCACAAATTAACTCCGCAAAAATGATGAGCGAAAGAGAAACAGTAGAACCGAGATGTAGAAAATTCATGAACTTGTATCGAAGCGTACTGAATTTTAGCAACTTTGAATAACCATGACTGGCAAGCAGTAATCCTGTCGCAATCCTTAAAACAAGCATTCCGAAATTGAATGCCCCTGCAGAATATTTAGTAGAAGCAATTTTACTCATAACTTTTTTTACAATTGTATTAACAAAGATTTACGCAATTTAAAGTGTTTTTAATTTCGTTCAAATATTTTTGATAAAGTGAATACTGGAATGGTGTTTGTACTTTTGCGCGAAGTAAAAATTTCTTTTCCAGATTATAACAGTTTGTTTGTTTTTTTAATTCAATCATGAAAATTAAAATCATAAAATTGATGACCCGCTTCTTTCTTTCAATCGCATTTATGCTTCTTTTTGTTTGCTGTTTTTCACAGGCAAACTACAAGGTAACAGATCCGGAAAAAAGTTTTAAAGATGCAAGAGAATTTTTTATCAAAGGCCAATATACAATTGCTTATCCATTATTGAAACCCTTGCTGGATAAGTATCCTGAGAACACAACAAGCAGCCATGCCTATCTGAACCAGGACATTCAATATTATTTTATTGTTTGTGAATTGAAGCTAAACCAGGAGATGGCTGAAAATGATGCAAAGCGTTTTATAGATGCTGCAAACAATGAACCGCGCCAGCAGTTGATGAGTTTTCATCTCGCACAATATTATTTTACCAGAAACGATTATGCTCGCGCTGTGATTTATTATGAAAGGGCAGGCTACAATAATTTAAGTAACGACGAGATTGCTGATGCAAAATTTGAACTTGCTTATTCTTATTTTAATGTTGGACAATACAATAACGCAAAGCCTTTGTTTGATGAAATCCATCAGCTTCCAAACAATAAATATTATTACGACGCCAATTATTATTTTGGATTTTTAAGCTACCAGGATCGTGATTATAACAACGCATTAAGTTCTTTTCAAAAAGTAGAATCAATACCCAAATACAGGAGTTTGGTTCCTTATTATATTGCCCAGATCTATTATTTCCAGGGCAATGAAGACCAGGCTTTGCGTTACGGAGAAAGCAAGCTTAATCAGAATGATCTTTCTAACCGCAAAGAGCTGAACCTTTTGATGGGACAAATTTATTTTGAGAAAAAACAATTTGCTAAAGCGTTGCCTTTATTAGAATCCTATGTAAAAAACAGCGGTAAAGTTTCTAAAGAAATCATGTATGAACTGAGCTATTGTTATTATGATGCAAACCAGGTGGACAAAGCGATTGAAGGATTTAAACAACTGAGTAATGAAAAAGATTCTTTAGGGCAAAATTCCATGTACCTGCTCGGTGATCTTTATTTAAGAACCGGCCAGAAAGAGAATGCCAGAAATGCATTTCTTTATAGTGCAGATAACAGCAGCAACAGAAAACAACAGGAAATCTCGAGGTTTAACTATGCCAAACTTTCTTATGAATTAGGCTACCAGGATGTTGCTTTAAGTTCGATGAATAAATTTCTTGACCTCTACCCTACTTCAGTTTATGCAAATGAAGGAAAAGAAATTATTATCAATCTTTTGGCCAATACAAATAATTATGCGGAAGCGTTGTCTTTATATCAATCGTTTGGAAATCCAACGCCAACGATGGCAAGAATTTACCCGAAAATTCTCTTCGGCCGCGCTACGCAATATGTCAATGATCAAAAACTAAATGAGGCAGATAATTTATTAAACCAAATCATTAAAGACCCCAATGCCGGGGCGGTATTGCCTTTCGCTGATTTCTGGAAAGCAGAAACTGCCTATAGGCTTAACCGTTATGAGGAGGCGGTGAAGTACATGAATGACTATTTGCAATATGGTGGAACACAAGGCGAAGCCAATCCCACAAATGCAAAATATGTTCTTGGATACAGTTATTTAAATTTAGAAAATTATGCCCAGGCGCTGGCAAATTTTAAATCAGTTGCACCAACAATTTCGTCACGCTCTTCCAATTTGGAACAGGACGCTTATGTGAGAACGGCGGATTCTTATTTTATGCAAAAAAATTACAGCATAGCAAAAAGCATGTATCAAAATGTAATTGACAATGGATTATCGCAAAGCGATTATTCTTTGTACCAGGTTGCTTTGATCAATGGAATTAATAATCCTTCAGAAAAAATAAAAACTTTCAATACGCTCACACAACGCTATCCGCAAAGCGATCTTGTTGCAGAATCTTATATGCAAATCGCCAATGCATACATGGTTCAGGAAAATTTCAGGGATGCGATCCCTTATTTAAATAAAATACTAAACATGAAATCTGCTGCAAGCCAATACCCGGCAGTGTATTTAAAATTGGGGCTTGCCAATTATAATTTGAATAATAATGTCGAAGCTTTAAATAATTATCAAAAGCTTATCAATCAATATCCGCAATCAAATGAAGCCGACGAAGCGCTTGAAAACATGAAGAATATATATGTGGAAATGGGCAAGCCGAATGATTATGTGGCGTTCGTGCAAAAAGCGGGAAAAGTCATCAGCATTACAGAAGCCGATTCGTTGACTTATGCCGCTGCAGAATTACAATTTACTAATAACGATTGCGCTTCTGCGATCAATTCATTCAATAATTATCTTACCAAATATCCCCAGGGCGCTTATACTTTAAATGCCAATTTTTATAAAAGTGAATGTTATTCAAAAAACAAAGATTGGCAAAATGCTGTAACCGGTTACGAAGCTGTTGTAAACCAGGGCAACAGCCCCTTTGCAGAAAGGGCAGCGTTTGCTATATCAAGAATTTATTATTTTGAATTGAAAGATTACAAACAATCAACTGTTTATTTTTCAAAGCTTCTTGAACTGGCAACTACCCCTGAAAATCAGTTGGAAGCCTTACGCGGATTGGTAAGAAGTTATTATCAAACGAAAGATTTTGCACAGGCAAATACCACCGCCAAAGAGTTGCTTACTAAAAAAGGAATCAGCACAGATGATAAGGCCATTGCCAATTTAGTTTTAGGAAAATCATTGCAGGTAAATAATCAATGTGATGATGCAATTGCAGCATTCAGGCAGGTTTCAGCAGTTAATAAATCTGAATGGGGCGCAGAAGCACGTTACGAAACTGCCAGTTGTTACTACACTTTAGACCAGCTTCCTACCGCCGAAAAAGCGGCGCTTGAGGTGATAAAAGTGACCGGCTCTTATGATTACTGGGTTGCCAAAGCCTACATTTTATTGGGTGATATTTATTTGAAAGAAAAAGATTATTTCAACGCAAAAGCAACGTATAAAAGTGTAGCAGACAATGCAACAATTCCTGATTTGAAAAAAGAAGCGCAGGATAAACTGAACGCAGCAATCAGCGAAGAACAACAAAATTCCAAAGTAGAGACTACACCTTCTACCAGTAAATAAACAAATTCAACAATAAACAAATTCAGATGTTTAAAAAATTGATGATGATAAATTCTTTGAATAAAATAATTTTTATTTTGCCATTGTGTTTTTTATTTACACGAACAAACGCGCAGGACACAACGAGAAGACAAACGATCGAGATTACTTCTTCTTACAAGCCTTCTTTGCGCAACATGGTGAAAATAAATTTGTACGCTTCGCCCATTACGCCTGATACTTCACGTCCGCGGCTTGCTTATTCTATACCACCGGAGAATTTATTTTTTGCTTATCAACCGGTGTCATTAAAACCACTTTCTCTGCAAACTGATACTTCATTAAAATTAGGCGGCAGAAATGAATTGAAACTCGGTTATGGAAATTTATCTACACCTTATATTTCCGGGGCTTTTAGTTTTGGTGATGGCAAGCACAATCTTGCCAATGTTTATGGCGATTATATTTCTTCGAGAGGAAAAATTAAGAACCAGGATTTTAGTGAAATCAATGTAAAAGGAACCGGAAGTCTTTTTTCTGCAAAGAATGAAACATATGCCGGTGTGGCTTTTGGGCAGCATGAACATTATTTGTATGGCTACGATCATTCAATAGAAAGTTTTTCAAAAGATGACATCAGAAGAAGTTACCAGGATTTTTCCGCAAGCGTTGGTCTGAGAAATATTGCCAATAATGATTTGGGAATTAATTATAATCCGCACCTGGAAGTACATGAATTTTCCAGAGAAAATAAAGCCAGTGAAACAACATTAATCATTAATGTGCCTGTAGAAAAAAGATTCTCAGATGCAGTTTCCATAAAGGTTGCAGCGCTTGGTAATTTTAATAAATACCAGATAAAAAATTCTCCAACATCTGTTTCAAATAATTTATTTCAGCTCGCTCCGGAATTGGTGTATTACAGTGACCGGTTTACTTTTCATGGCGGCATCACTCCTTCATGGAATAATAATGAACTTGCAGTACTGCCAAATATTTATGCCGAAGCACAATTACAACAAAAAGTTTTGATGATCCAGGCAGGCTGGGTTGGAAGATTTATTGCAAATAGTTTCCGCACTTTGAGCGGCGAAAATCCTTTCATGCAGGACCCGGTTTCTTTTAATAACACAAAAGAGATTCAATATTACGGTGGCATCAAAGCCACTGTTGGCAAACATTTCAGCTTTAATGCGAAAGCCGCATTTATTTCTTATTCCGACATGCCGCTGTTTGTAAATGATACCGCTTCAGGAAAAAGTTTTGTTTTGAGAAACGAAAGTAAATTGAGCAATTTGCAAATTCATGGAGACATGAATTTTATTAGCCAGGATAAATTCACTTTGACTGGAGCACTTGATTTGAATAGTTATACAGGCCTTCATGATAACGCAAAAGCATGGGGACTGTTCCCATTGAAATTAAGCGGTTCATTAAGGTGGAATGCATTTGAACAGGTTTTATTTAAAGCTGATGTTGTTGCATTTTCGGGAGCAAAAGCTTTGATTAAAGACCCGTCAGATGCAACAAAAACAAGAGAAAAAAATATGAAAGGTGGCACAGACCTTAGTGCCGGCGCGGAATTTAAGCTAAATAAACAATTCAGTGTATGGCTTGATTTTGATAATTTACTTAACAGTAAATATGAGCGCTGGAATAATTATCCGGTTTATGGATTCCAGGTAATTGGAGGTGTGATAGTACATTTTTAAAGAATTGCTTTAGTAAAAACCTATAAGGTTTTTAAAACCTTATAGGTTTTACTAAAACTCTTCACGTGGGAAAACAGTAAGCAAATAAATAATCGTGTTTTCTATTTTTGATTTTTTATAATTCTAACAGCAAACTTTAATGCGATGAATGCTACTGACCTTAAAAATTTGCAATCACCTCTTAAAGAGAAGTATCGTGAGCAGCCGGAATCTGCCGTTATCACTTTGAAGGCGCAGGGAAAAATTGGAGAAGGTATCTCCTGCAAAGTAGAAACCGGAAAAGCTTTGGTGGAAGCCGGACTTCATCTGGCAACAGGAGGCACCGGAATGCTTGCGTGCTCGGGCGATATGCTTTTGGAAGCATTGGTAGCCTGCGCGGGCGTTACACTGCAAGCTGTTGGAACAGCGATTTCTGTTGAAATAAAAGGCGGCACCATTACTGCTGAAGGCGATCTTGATTTCAGAGGAACATTAGGTGTTTCTAAAGAAGTGCCGGTTGGATTTAAAAACATTCGTTTGCAATTTGATCTGGATACCAATGCAACTGATGAGCAAATGGCCAGTTTAAAAAAACTTACAGAAAGATATTGTGTGGTTTATCAAACACTCACCAAAGGTGTTGCTATAGAAACAAAATATAGTTCTTCGATTTAGCGTTGAAACCTGTACAGAACCGGACTTCATTTCATAAATAAGATCTGTTTATAAAAATCCTGCCCATGAGAATGCGGGCAGGAAAAAGGGGAACATGAGAAAAAATCAAAAGTGATTAATCCAGGTCAACTGTCGGGTTAGTCCAGTTAAAGACACCGTCAGGATTATATTTCCAAACCCATGCATGTTGAAGCCAAAAAGGGAATCCCGAAGTGTCATTCCAAACATCCAAAGAGCCGGTGAAACCTTCGGGCCTTGGCAAATTCAGTGGTACTGCATATTCCACTGCTACCAATTCAGGATTTTCTGTTTCGAGCCCATTATACACCAGTATTTCAGGATGGCGGATATCAAATGTGGCGTCGATTAAAGATGTGTTCATAAAATGGTGCCCCATGTTTGGCACATCAACATTTATGTTTGAATAGCCATCTTTTATCGCATTTTTAATATCCCTGTACCGGGCGGTGGCAGCCCGGGCCTGTTGCAATTCCCACATGGTCCGGGTGCTAAGGCCACTATACATATTTGGAACCTCAGCATCACTGTTGTTTCCAACTGCATTACTGGTAATAAGTGGATCGGTACTTTGCGGTTCATATCCCTGTTTTTGACAAGAGCTAAACAAAACACCCGTCAAAAGTGCCGAGCAAAGGAACAAAGTAATCGCTTGCGTAAACCCGAAGCCCTTTTTTTCTAAGCGCCATGCGCTAATAAGTGAATTTTTCATGTTTTTGTTTTTAATGAGTGAAAAATGAAATGAATAAGGCACGAATCAAATCGAATTCTTAATTGGCTTCAGCAGTTGCGGGACTGATCTCTGTAGAAACTTCCGTGATCTTGTTGGCAGGAAATCCACCTTTTTTAGCATGTTCCCTTATAAGTTCTTCATTCTGAGCTTTGTAAACACAAAATATTTTATCTCCTGTTACATAGCTTTGTATCCACTCGATCTCGGGCCCCATCTCTTTGAGTACGCTGCAGGATTTTTGAGAAATAGATCTCAACTGTTCAGGTGTTAATTTACCCGCACCCGGGATGTCTCTTTCAATGAGATACGTTTTCATTGATGTTGTTTTAGAGGTTGTTACTGATTTGTTTGATGCGGTCGTTTGTGCTGCAGAAGCATAACCCGTGATCAACAAAATTGTGAAGATCACGATGCGATTGATAGTTGATTTCATAACATTTATTTTTTTACAATTAGGAATAACCAAAGATAGTAGCGCTAATAAGCGCAGGGCTATAACAAATCATTTAATAAATGGAAAACGCAGTAGAACAAATCGTTCAATAAATAGTAAAAATAAATTGGAGATAGAAAAAAAGACCGGATTAATGTAACAATTCAAGATAGGTCATCGGAAGCAACCCGTATTTCTTTTTAAAACATTTGGTAAAATAAGAAGCGCTGGTAAATCCTGAATCAAAAGTGACCTGGGCAATATTACAGCGTTGTTTTTTCATCATTTCCTTCGCCTTTTCAAGCCTGAATTCTTTTACAAGCAAATTGGGCGATAAACCGGTAAGTGCAATGGTCTTCCTGTAAAGTTGTGAGATGCTCATTGCGGTAGAATGGCAGTATTCGGTTAAATCAAAGTCAGCATCTTGCCAACTCTTTTCCAGTTTGCTGAACAATAATTGCAAAAGGGTTTCATCCTGGGGTTTTAGGGCTAAAAAATTTCCTGTTTTGTCGTTGAAGGAATCGTTGGCAACCAATTCTTTCACTGAGGAAGAAACAGCAATTTGAAAGTTGCCGGCAATAAAGCACATGTTATCTGCAAATTGAATTGTATCGCCAAAAATTTGATTACTTTTTTCAACCGGTTCGCCGGCGTTAACAGCTAACTTAAAAGTAAATGTATCGACGTGAATACGCCTCATTTCTTGCTGAATGGCTAAAGCGCATTCGATAGCTTTTGACGCCAACGGAAAGGAAATAATAAAACCACTTCCTTCATGTTCCGCTTCCCGGCCCCCGTGTAAAAGCAAATGCTTCCTGATAATAGTATTATGGCATTCAATTAATTCGTTGGCTTTTTCATTGCCTAATTGGTGTCGGAGCAAATTAGGGTCGGTTATCTTTGTCAGCAGCAATATTCTAAATGACGGATCGGCAAAAACAGGCAACCCTTCCTCCGAAATTTCTACCGATTCCGGGTCATATATACGGCCCAAAAAAGACCTTACCACCGTTTTGCTGACTTCAATAATTTTATGAGGGATTAGCCCATGTGCATTTTTATGCATTTCCTGCACCGCTTCCTTATCAGGAGCATCTACCAGGCAAAATATGTTTCCACGATCCTCATCAACCCAGTAAGTCATGGCGCAGCATCCATATTCTTCCTGGCGCAGCAAATCTTTCTTATGGGCTGTCGCTACATCCTTTGCTTTAACTCCAGGAACAATATGGACATCCATATAAATAGGCATAACTATTTTTAAGCCTTACGAAGATAATATTTTTTTTATTTGATACATCTTTAGTTTTGTTTTTAAATTTCATCAAAATAAAATATAGATATTTGCGCTCATGCAGGATTTAATCACCTCATTTATTATTCAATCAAAAGAATGTAAACTTGCTGAAGTAGGGAAGTTTACAGTCATTACCAAGCCTGCAAAAACAGATATTGCCAACAAACAAATTACGCCGTCTTTTAAAGAAATTCATTTTAATAAAAGAGAGGAAAAAATTTCTGATGAACTGGTAAAGTATGTTGCAGATAAAAAAGAAATTTCTTCATTTGAAGCATTTTCTGAAATTAAAAAATGGTGTGTAGAAACAAAAGAAAAATTAAGAAACGGAGAGGAAATTTTATTGAACTCCCTCGGCGTTTTAAAAAAGGAATCATCCGGAAATATATTTTTTGAAAATCGGATTGGTACTCCCTTTTTTGCACCCGTTGCTGCCGAAAGAGTCATTCATAAAAACAGTGAGCACGCTGTGTTGGTGGGTGATAGACAAACAACTTCTTCTGTGATGAATCAATTTTATAAAGAAGAAGAAACAGCAACAAAAAGCAATGCGTGGAAAATCATCGCCATCATTCTTTTAGCGATTGCCTTAGTGATTTTATTTTTTCATTTTTATGGCCATCCCTTTTCATTATCTGAATTTGGAAACCAGCTAAAAACGGTTCCTCAATCTCCTCCTGCCACTTATTTAAATAAGTGATCGCATGATATTTAATCAAGTTAATTTATAAAAAATGATCGTGTACACATCGTGTCCTAATTGTGGCGATACAAATATTTTCAAAGTCCTTTCTGCAAAAGATTATACGGTTTCGGGAGAAGAATTTGAAATCTGGGAATGCAAAAATTGTACACAAAGATTTACACAAAATGTTCCCGAAGAAAGCGAAATCGGGAAATATTACCGGTCTGAGAATTACATTTCTCACAGTGATACTTCGAAAGGTTTAATCAATAATTTGTATCATAAGGTGAGGAAACGAACGTTGATTCAAAAAAGGAAATTAATACAAAAAGCTACCGGTAAAAAGGGCGGAAATATTCTTGATGTTGGTGCCGGAACCGGCGCATTTTTAAATACGATGAAAATTGCAAACTGGAATTGCACAGGAATTGAGCCGGATCAGACTGCAAGGGAAAAAGCATTGGAATTGTATAAAATAGATTTAAAAGACGCCGAAAAACTTTATTTACTGCCTCCACAAAGTTTCGATGCCATTACTCTATGGCATGTTTTGGAACATGTTCATGAGCTGCACAAATACGTGGAGCAGTTAAAAGATCTATTATCGAGGGAAGGGAAATTATTTATCGCTGTTCCAAATTATACCTCTGGTGATGAAAAAATTTATAATGAATATTGGGCAGCTTATGATGTGCCTCGACATCTTTATCATTTCTCGCCAAAGGCGATGAAAGTTTTATTAAAATCGCATGGATTGAACATTGAAAAAATAAAACCCATGTGGTATGATAGTGTGTATGTAAGCATGCTCAGCGAAAAAAATAAAACCGGTCATCCGCACCCGGTAAAGGCTTTTATAAATGGAATGATCTCTAACCTGAAAACATTTTCAGATCATTCAAAATGCAGCTCATTAATTTACATCATTTCTTTAAAATAAATTTTGAAAAAAGCAGCTAAAGTCAAAGCCCCGCTTTTGACGGGGCTTCGAAGATTGCTTTTCACTTGATATTTTCAGCTTTTCATTTAGTCTTTCTTTTGCGTTTTCATTTTTACAGAACCATTCCCTTTTACTTTATATTTTTTAATATCGGATGCATTGTTTTTCCATGGTTCATCACCACTGTATTCTAAAGGAACCCTGGCCGAGTTATCAACAGTGATTGTAGCAGGAAGGGTTTGAACTTCTGTCCAATCAGTAGCCCCATTATCTTTGTACCAGTAGTTACCGGAGGCTTCATCAAAATAAACATTTGAAGAAGGATAGTAATAGTACTTGTGAGTTGTGGTAGTCGGGCTTGTGGTTGTTGACATGGTGCTGTTGGTGCTGTCTTGTGCTGAAGCAGAGAGAACGCCCCCGCAAATCAGCATCATTAAAAGAATCTTTTTCATAGTGTTTTATTTTTTTGTTTCTATTAAATTTACCAATAACATGCCAAAACCACATTTGCGGTAATTGCAAAAATCTAAAATTTGTTCGTCTGCTGTTTAAAGCTTTGCTATCGAATGAAAATCAATTGGTAAAACGTTATTAAAAAGCAACTTCTTTTTTCCTTTTTTCTTTTCTGTACTTTGCAAGCAGCCAATTAAACAAAATGAAAAAAAGACTTTTATCAGATATAGCATTTTCAGTTTTAGAACTTGCAACGGTTTCAGAGGGTTCTACACCGGCAGAAACTTTTGTGAAAGATCTTGAACTGGCGCAGCATGTAGAACAATATGGCTATAAACGTTTTTGGCTTTCTGAGCATCACAATATGGTCAGTGTAGCCAGTTCTGCAACTTCTGTTTTGATCGGATATATTGCATCAGGCACAAAAACAATGCGCGTAGGTTCAGGCGGTATTATGCTTCCAAATCATTCTCCGTTGGCTGTTGCCGAACAATTTGGAACGCTGGAATCTTTGTATCCGGGAAGGATTGATCTGGGCTTAGGTCGTGCGCCCGGAACTGATCAACTTACGGCCATGGCATTGAGAGGCGATTTTTTTAATAATGCCAATGAGTTTCCGCAAAATGTGTTGAAATTACAAACGTTTTTTTCTAAAGAAAACAGTACTGCAAAAGTGCGCGCCATTCCAGGCGAAGGTCTTGATATTCCGATTTGGATTCTTGGCTCAAGCACCGATAGCGCTCAACTGGCGGGCGTTTTAGGGTTACCTTATGCCTTTGCAAGCCATTTCGCGCCAGCGCAGTTTTTTGCGGCCATTGATTTATATCGCAAAACTTTCCGGCCGTCTAAAAGCCTTGATAAACCGTACGTGCTTTCATGTGTAAACGTAATCGTGGCAGATACCGATGCGGAAGCAAATAAATTAGCGACTTCTTTATTCCAGATGTTTTTAGGAATTATAACCGGCATTCGCAAAGGCTTGCAGCCGCCTGTTGACAGCATGGAAAATATCTGGACTGAATATCAAAAAGAGGCTTTGGATCAAATGCTTTCTCTGTCATTTATTGGAAGCCCGCAAACTATAAAAAAAGATTTAAAGGAATTTGTTGAGCAAACAAAAATTGATGAGATCATGATCATCTCAAATATTTATGATCAGCAGGCGAAGATCCATTCTTATAAATTATTTGCAGAGATAATGTCGGGCACGGATTAACACGAATTACTTTTGGCCACAAATTGCCCGGAGTTAAAATCAATTTATTTAATGATTTTTTGAAGAAGAATCGCTTTTTAATGAATCTGTTTTTTTAGTACTCAGATCAATCGAGTTGGTTGTATCCGGAATATTTCCATTGACATTCGGCACAGGAACTTCCTTATAGGTTTCTGCATCTTTTCCTGCTTTGCTGTTACTCTTCTTATTATTGCATGCAAAAAAGGTGCTGGCAACTAAAACGCAAAGAATAAATATCTTTTTCATGCTAATTGATTTACGGGGTTAAATTTATTACAATAAATACCATGCCGTTTTTGGTAGAGATTTTATATCGTTCATCCTTTTTACACTTGCTTTATAAATTATTAGTAAACGAATAAATAACGCAGATTGCATTCATTCACAGTTAAAAACTTCTTGCGGAATTTCCCTCAAAAATAATTAGAGAAAATAATTTGTTATTTAAAATAAATGTACATTTATAGTCTGCTTCCATCTCTGCATTCCACTATTATTTATCATTTAAAATTTAAAAACATGAAACGGTTATTGGTCACAATGTGCGCTTTAGCGCTGGTTTTTGTGTGCAAAGAAAGTGTTGCACAACAGAAACAAATTATGAAAAAGCAGGTAAAGATGAACAAAGTAGTGCGCACGAATGAATTGCCTTACCCTTACACAGCGGGCTATTCATCTGATTTCACTATCGGCAATCCGGCAGATGCAAGAAAGATCCTGGAATTATGGAAAGATTTTGACAACAATACCTTTGATGCCCATGATTATTTTGCCGACACTGCCGTAATGTATTTTCCTGATGGAACAATGGCAAAAGGAAAAGATTCAATCCTGGCAGGGGCAAAACAATTCAGGTCTTCCATGTCGAGTGTAACCAGCACAATTGATGCATGGATTCCCTTAAAAAGCGTTGACAGGAATGCAAACTGGGTGGCTGTTTGGGGTACAGAAACTGATACCACCCCCGATGGCAAAGTTGATAAAAGAGACCTCCACGAAATCTGGCGCTTCAACAAAGACGGCAAAGTTGATTTTATGAAACAATTTATGGCAAAACCACAAATGATGTCTACTGAATAATAAACTTTGTCATATCAAAGTCTTGTTACTGATAATTTTTAGCAGGCAGCTGAAGAGCTGCCTGCTTGATTTTTTTTACAATAGCCGCCAGCCTTTAACTATAGCACGATGTATTTAGATTATTTAGATTTGGTTCCCGAATGGAATAACGATAATTTCAACGATATAGAAGTCGAAGAATGGAAACAAAAAAACCGCAGAGGCTTGCTGCAATGGATCGGATTATTTGGATTACTCGTCAACTTCACGGATAATCCCTATGAAGATAAATGGGGTTTGTTTAGCTGAACTCATGAACTATGGTAAAACTACCGTTGCATCAAGCCCTATTTGTATTTTAATTATGAAAACTTCCATCACGGCTCACTATGGCAGGCAGGCTTTATCTTTGCAACAATGAAAATCTTTACTTTCATATTCTCGTTTTATATTTTATTTCTCTCAACAGTTCCATGTTGTGCATTTGCTAATTGCAAAGACGAAGCCCAACAAACTCAAACAGCCGATGGGCATAAACATCATGACGGTTGTAAAAATTGTTCACCCTTTAACCAATGCGGCAATTGCGTTGGGTTTACTTTTTCGTCAAACGCTTTTCAGGCAGATAAACCACAACAATTAAATCTGCAAAAACCTTCAGTTACCACTCAATCAATTCTTTCCAAATATTTTTCTTCTTTTTGGCAACCGCCCAGATTAAGTTGACGGCTATTTTTTTTACAGTATTTATCAACCTAATTTTAAAATGATGAAATTTATATTCATGTATTGTTTGGCAATGCTATGTTCCTTCAACATATATGCGCAACATACTTTCAAAGCAATTATAAAAGACGCAAAAAAAAATCCGTTACCAGGTGCAACGGTACATATCAAAACACTAAAGCAATCAGCAGTTGCAGACAGTAATGGATTTGTTACCATTAAAAATATCCCCACGGCAAAATTTGAAGTGACGTTTTCCCACATTGGATTTGAGAAGAAAATTATTCTATGTGAATTTCCTCCTGCAAACGACAGCACGATTAGTGTTCTTCTGAAATCAATTGAACATGAAGAAGATGAAATTGTGATAACAGCAACCAGAAGCAGCCGCTCCATTGCCAATATTCCCACAAGAATAGAAATCATATCCGGCGAAGAACTGGAAGAAAAAGGAAACATGAAACCAGGAGACATCCGGATGATGCTGAACGAAAGCACCGGAATACAAACACAGCAGACATCTGCAACGAGCTACAATTCAAGTATCCGCATTCAGGGACTCGATGGAAAATATACTCAGATTATCCGCGATGGTTTTCCCTTATATTCAGGTTTTTCGGGAGGTTTGGGTTTACTGCAAATCGTTCCGCTTGACCTAAAACGAGTAGAAGTGATTAAAGGAAGTTCATCTACACTCTATGGTGGTGGCGCTATTGCCGGTTTGGTAAACCTCGTTTCAAAAACCCCCAAAGATGAAAGGGAATTAAATTTTCTTATGAACGGAACGTCAGCAAAAGGAATTGATGTAAGTGGTTTTTATTCGCAAAAGTTTAATAAAATTGGAACAACAATTTTTGCATCATATAATCATGGTACACCCTACGACCCTGCAAATATTGGCTTAACAGCTATTCCAAAATTTGACCGTTACACCTTTAATCCGAAAATATTTTTCTACTTCAATAAAAATACAACAGTAAACTTTGGCGTAAACGCAACTTATGAAAACCGCATGGGCGGCGACATCAGCTATATTGAAGGCAAAGGCGACAGCATTCATTCATATTTTGAAAAAAATAAAACCAATCGTTACAGCACGCAGCTTTTCTTTGAACACAAAATAAATGATAACAAAAAAATTGATTTCAAAAATAGTGTGAGCTATTACAACCGTTCTGTTCAAATTCCTGATTACTTATTTTCAGGTGTACAAATTTCTTCTTACAGTGAAATAAATTTCAATTACAAAAAAGAAAAATCAGAATGGATTAGCGGAATAAATTTTTCTACTGATAAGTTCACGCAAGACAAACATGACTCAATAATCCCTGTTAATTACAATCAAAATACAATCGGAGCATTTATGCAAAACACCTGGAACGCTTCAAAAGTTGTTACATTTGAAACAGGCCTTCGTGTCGACTTTCAAAATGATTATGGATTTTTTCTTTTACCGAGGTTTTCCGTTTTATTTAAAATAAATAATCATTTCACTTCACGAATCGGCGGAGGTTTGGGCTATGAAATTCCAAATGTATTTACTGAAGAGGCTGAAAAAATTCAGTTCAAAAACGTGTTACCAATTGACATTAAAAATAGGAATGCAGAAAGATCTTACGGAGGAAACTTTGATGTAAATTATCACGCAACTTTATTCAATAATGAAGTTTCATTAAGCATCAACCAACTTTTTTTCTACACACGAATTAATGATCCTTTGGTGCTGACACAAGTTGTAAATGGCTATTACAGTTATTTACAACCTAAAGGCTTTATTCATACAAAAGGAACAGAAACGAACATTAAGCTCACTTATAAAAATTTCAAACTCTTTACAGGTTATACTTTCGCAGACGTTACACAACATGATATGACAACGACAGAATTTCCGCTCGTTGCAAAGCACCGGGTGAATAATGTTTTAGTTTATGAAGTTGAAGACAAACTGAAAATTGGTTTGGAAGCGTATTATTATTCGCCCCAAAAATTAAATGACGGCGCAACTGGAAAAGCGTATTGGCTTACTGGCCTGATGATAGAGAAACTTTGGGAACACTTTTCAATCTTTTTCAACTTTGAAAATTTTATTGACACACGGCAAACCGGATTTGATACAATTTTTACAGGAACAATTACCAATCCTGTTTTCCGTGATATCTATGCGCCGGTTGATGGTTTTGTAATCAACGGCGGTATAAAAATCAGACTATAGAAAACCAGCCACCCCGAAAAACAGAAAATCCGATATAGGAGCGGTTGCAATTTTATTTGCGTGGTTTATTTGAGCGAACATGAGATGCTGAAGAAACAAAACAACTCGTCGAAAAGAAGGCCGCTCGTGCATTTTAATTGCCGGAGATGTGACTGATAAAGAGTTTTGCAAGCTTGCCGTGCAGCAAACAACTGATCAGTTGGAGAGCTAAATGTGCTGGTAAATAATGCGGCTTTTCAACTTCATGCATACAAACTGGACAAATTAACTAATGAACATTTTGACTTAACGTTAAGTGACAAATTTGTACGGATATTTTTGCATGGTTCAGGCCGCAGTACCTTTTATGTTCCAGTTACATCACCAGCTAAATATTACCAATAATTGGCGAATACAAAGGCGGATGATTTTTTTTTTTTTATTACAGTGAACATATAAGTAACGGTAATTTCTATTTTTGATTTTGCATTGCAAGAACGTTTTATAACTAAAGAAGATAAAAATTTTGTTGTAAAATTGCATAAGATCTTCATTTAAGATCTTATGCAATTTCAACTTAATAGCCGAATAAAATTCGTTATGAAAATAGCCACTTATAATGTGAATGGTGTCAATGGACGCTTGCCGGTGTTGCTTCGCTGGCTCAATGAGACTTCGCCGGATGTAGTCTGCCTGCAGGAGTTAAAAGCACCACAGGAAAAGTTTCCTGAGGAAGCGATAAAAGATGCTGGATACAACGCAATCTGGCACGGGCAAAAGAGCTGGAATGGAGTAGCAATATTGGCGCGAAATGGAATGCCGGAAGAAATATGCCGGGTGCTTCCAGGTGATCCGGAGGATAGCCACAGCCGCTACATTGAAGCCATAGTAAATGGTGTAATAATTGGTTGTCTTTATCTTCCCAATGGCAATCCTTTACCGGGACCGAAATTTGATTATAAACTGCGCTGGTTTGAAAGATTGACTGCACATGCATCTCAACTTCTGGCATCCGATAAACCTGTTTTATTGACCGGCGATTTTAATGTAATGCCCACAGAGATTGACGTTTACAAGCCGGAGCGCTGGGTGAACGATGCCTTATTTCGTCCCGAAGTTCGCGCTGCTTTTAAAACATTGGTATCACAAGGTTGGACAGATGCGATCAGAAAGCTGTATCCAGACGAAGTCATTTATACTTTTTGGGATTATTTTCGGAATGCTTATGGTCGAAACGCAGGGTTGCGAATCGATCATTTCCTGCTGAGCTCACATTTGGATAAACGTCTTGTTGGGGCGGGCGTTGACCGGAATGTTCGTGGTTGGGAAAAAACAAGCGATCATGCGCCGGTATGGATTGAACTTTCGGATTAAAATAGACCGAAAGAAATGCTGAAGTTTATTTGGGAAGTGAAAGATTATTTCTTCAAAACTTTTTCCTGCGTCTCGGGTAATTCGATTACAAATGTTGCACCCTGATTCAAATCGCCAAAAGCCGTCAGATAACCATTGTGTTTGTCAATGATTTTTTTGCAAATTGACAATCCTACACCCGTGCCTTCAAATTCATGATAGCTGTGTAGCCTTTTAAAAACCATGAAAATCTCTTCTGCATATTTTGCATCAAAGCCAATCCCATTATCAGAAACAGAGACTTTATAATAGTTAACTCCGTTTGTGTATTTTTCCGGATTTTCAGAATCAACAGCATTTATTTTTTCAGCAGAAATATTGACAACAGATTGAGTGTCCTTTCTTCTGAATTTAATAGCGTTACTGATTAAATTGTAAAATAATTGTTGCATCAAATCAGGAACTGCAAAAATTATGGGAAGCGGATCTATATTTATTTGAGTATTGTTTTTTTCGATCTCCACCTCCAATTCACCGGTCACTTCTTTTACCAATTCGGAAAGATCCACTTTTACAAAATCTGCGGAATTTACAGAATGCCTTGAAAACTGGAGCAAATTATTAATCAACAATTGCATTCTTTCAGACGAACTGCTGATCTTTCCAAGATATTTTTGCACCTCTTTATGATCGTCTTTTATCGTAATTATTTTATCGCTAAAAACTCTTATTTTCCTCAAAGGTTCCTGCAAATCGTGAGAAGCGACGTAAGCAAACTGATCTAATTCTTCATTCACCATTTTCAGATGAAGATTATTTTCGAGCAATTGTTTATTAAGCAGGTTTATTTTTTCCTGCGAGCGTTCTACTTCTTCAATTTGTTTTTGCAAAGATTTATTAGCAGCTAATAATTTTTTTTCGTGGCTCTTCAATTGGTCATTCTTTCGATGTAGTTCAACAAACACGCCCACTTTGGCTCTTAATAATTCCGGATTTATGGGTTTATAAATATAATCTACCGCTCCCATTTTATATCCTTTAAAAATATATTCTTCATCATTGGTGTATGCCGTAATAAAAATGATTGGAATCCCTTTTAATTTATCACGCTCATAAATGATTGTTGCCGTCTCAAGCCCGTTCATCTCCGGCATCTGAACGTCCATTAAAATCAATGAAAAATCGTGACGGTTGAGAAGCACTTTTAGCGCGGCTCTTCCAGAATTTGCCTTGAAGATATTGTAATCATCTTTTTCAAGAATCGCTTCGATTGAGAGAAGATTGTCCTCACGATCGTCTACAACTAAAATATTAATGTCAGGTTTATTTTTAATAACCTGTTGTTTTGCAATGTCCATTTTCTTATTTTTTATATAACCATACTCTCATTAAGGACATTAGCTGGTCAATTTTTAATGGCTTGGTAATATAGTCTGAAGCTCCGGCTTCGATACACTTTTCTCTATCGCCTTTCATCGCTTTTGCTGTAACTGCGATGATTGGAAGTGAGCTGTTTTGGTGCTCTCTGCGAATTTTCTGGGTGGTTTCATAACCATCCATTTCGGGCATCATGATATCCATTAGAACCATATCTATTTCATTATTTGCACTCAGGATTCCCATTGCTTCCATGCCGCTTTCAGCAGTAATTGTGTTGATATTATATCTTTCAAAAGCGGTTGTTAATGCAAATAAATTTCTTACGTCATCGTCCACAACCAACACATTTTTATTAGTTAATACATCTGTTTTTGAACGAAGGCCTTCGATGAGTTTTCTTTTTTCAGGCAACAAATCCTTATGATCAAGATGCAAAACCATTATGGTTTCTTCAAGCAACAGATCGAGTGAATTTACACCTTTTAAAATTATTTTATTCGCATATTGTTGCAGTTTCGCATTTTCCCGCGAAGAAAAATCTTTTGCAGAATAAATTAGTACGGGAGTCATTTGCTCTTTCATTATCGTGCTGATCTCCGTAATTAATTCCATACCGGTAAGATCGGGCAGCATATAATCTACAATAATGCAATCATAAATATTTTGTTTTATTAACTCCAATGCCCTCTCTCCGGAGTTAGCAATTTCAATTTTAACCAATTCACCATTTTCTAAAATTTTTGCCATTTGTGAAGCATCAAATTCATTGTCTTCAACAATTAATATATTCCTGGTCTTGCGGTTACTATATTCATCAATGTCAGAAAATAATACTTTGAGTGCTTCGGCTTTTATTGGTTTTAAATGAAAGCTTTTCGCGCCACGATGCATTGCCAGCAAACGATTTTCTTCGCCGGAAATAAGATGAACAGGGATGTGCCTTAAGTTCATGTCGTTTTTGAAAAGATCAAGGATCCGCCACCCGCTTGCATTTGGCAGCTTTACATCGAGCGTAACGGCTATCGGAATATTTTTATTTGTAAGCTGAAACACTTCCTCAAAATTAGTTGCCACCATCACTTTCAGGTTTTTTTCATGAGCCTGATCCATCATGATCTTTCCAAATCGAATGTCATCTTCTATCAGAAGGACAACTTTATCACCTTCAACAATATTGTTTCTGTCGTCTCCAATTTCATTAATAATCTCATTTAAAACACCCAGATTTTTTGCCTCAGCAGCATTAATGGCAGGTGCTAACTGGTTCGAAACTCCCGACCCTTTTTGAAGTTTATATTTACTTTCCTTCTTGATATTCTCTTGCGGCTTTGTCGCTGCGGGACTATAATCAATTGGGAGGAATAAGGTAAAGCAACTTCCCTCTCCCGCCTCGCTTTCCAATTCAATAGATCCGCCGAGCAAATCCGCTAAACCGCGACTAATAGACAATCCTAATCCTGTGCCTCCGTATTTGCGGCTCGTCGAACCTTCTGCCTGTTGAAATGCTTCAAAAATAATATTCTGCTTATCTTTTGAAATCCCGATTCCTGTATCCTTAATTTCAAAAGCAACGACCCGTTTTGCATTATCCAGTCCCGGGTGGCTCTGTTTCCAATTGTGGTTGGCTTTGTAAATCCTTAATTTCACTTCCCCTTTTTCTGTGAATTTAAATGAATTTGAAAGCAGGTTTTTCAGGATCTGATTCAGCCTTTGCGCATCTGTTTCCAGACTTGATGGCAGCGTCTTATCCATGTCAATACTAAATCGCAGATTTTTGTTCTCAGAAACATGCTTAAAGGTTGTTTCCACGAAAGCCGTAACAGCGCTAAATTTCAGGTTTACAAAATCAGTAGAAATATAACCTGATTCTATTTTGGAAAGATCCAGAATATCATTGATCAATTGGATGAGATCATCTCCGCAACTGTGAATTGTTTTTGCATAATGAACCTGCTTTTCACTTAAATTGCCTTCGTGATTTTCGTATAATTGCTGCGCCAAAATAAGCAAGGAATTCAATGGAGTGCGCAACTCATGTGACATGTTTGCCAAAAATTCAGATTTGTACTTTGAAGTAAGTTGCAGCTGTTCTGCTTTTTCTTCCAGTGATTTTCTTGCTTCTTCCACTTCTTTATTTTTTGCCTCCACTTCTTCTTTTTGCTTCACCATCAATTGCGCTTTATCCTGCAACTGTTCGTTGGTTCTTCTTAATTCATCAGCAAGGGATTGTGATTGTTCCAACAGGCCTTCAGTTCTGGAATTGGCTTCAATGGTGTTTAATACAATACCAATACTTTCTGTTAACTGGCTCAAAAAGTCAAGATGCGTTTCGCTGAATGTATCAAAAGACGCAAGTTCAATTACTGCCTTTATTTCTTTTTCAAATAAAACGGGAAGAATAACTAAATTGATCGGATTTGCTTTTCCCAATCCTGAACTGATTTTAATATAATCTTTGGGAACATTTGTCAATAAAATTCTTTCTTTATTTACAGCGCACTGGCCGACTAATCCGTGACCCAACTCAAATTCCTGTGATAATTTTGTTTGGTCAGAATAGGCGTAAGCCGCGAATAATTTCAATTTTGAATTCTGCCCGTTTTCATCTTGTTTCAAAATATAAAAAAGCCCTTTTTGTGCGTTTACTACCTGTGCTAATTCAGACAGAATTCTTTGTGTAACTGTATTTAAATCTTTCTGTCCCTGCAACATTTGCGTAAATTTTGCAAGGTTTGATTTTAGCCAATCCTGTTCCTGGTTTCTTAAGGTCGTTTTTTTCAGGTTTACGATCATTTGGTTAATAGTGTCTTTCAATTCTTCCACTTCACCCTTCGCTTCCACCCTGATCATTTGGGTAAGATCACCTTTTGTAACAGAAGAAGCCACATCAGAGATGGCACGCACCTGAGTAGTTAAATTCTCTGCCAACTGGTTTACATTTTCTGTCAGATTTTTCCAGATACCTGATGCTCCCGGCACACTTGCCTGGCCGCCCAGCCTTCCTTCCACGCCCACTTCGCGGGCAACGGTAGTAACCTGATCGGCAAATACCGCCAATGTATCAATCATTTCATTGATCGTATCGGTCAATTGCGCCACTTCTCCCTGCGATACAATGGATAATTTTTGTTTCAGATTTCCTGTTGCAACCGCTGTTACCACTTTTGCAATTCCACGCACCTGGTTTGTTAAATTCGAAGCCATCATATTCACAGAGTCAGTAAGATCTTTCCATGTTCCTGCGACTCCCTGCACTTCTGATTGGCCGCCTAGTTTACCTTCTGTCCCTACTTCCCTTGCCACACGCGTAACTTCATAGGCAAAAGAGTTTAACTGATCCACCATTGTATTAATGGTATTTTTCAAATCCAGAATTTCTCCTTTTACGTCAATGGTTACTTTTTTGGAAAGGTCGCCTGATGCCACCGCTTTTGTAACTTCTGCAATGTTTCGCACCTGTGAGGTAAGGTTTCCGGTCATTTGGTTTACAGAATCGGTCAGATCTTTCCATGTTCCTGCAACGCCTGGCACAAAAGCCTGTCCGCCCAATTTTCCATCTGTACCAACTTCTCTTGCCACACGGGTTACTTCAGAGGCAAATGCTCGAAGCTGATCCACCATTGTGTTCAGCGTTTCTTTCAATTGCAAGATTTCCCCATGAACATCTACCGTGATTTTTCGTGACATATCACCGTTAGCCACAGCAATGGCAACATCTGCAATATTTCTTACCTGAGCCGTAAGATTTCCAGCCATTTGGTTTACAGAATCGGTCAGATCTTTCCAGGTTCCTGCAACTCCCGGCACGTTTGCCTGTCCACCCAATTTGCCTTCCGTGCCAACTTCTTTTGCAACACGGGTTACTTCAGAAGCAAATGCACGAAGTTGTTCCACCATCGTGTTGATCGTATTTTTTAACTCAAGTATTTCTCCTTTTACATCCACCTGAATTTTTCGGGAAAGGTCACCATTGGCCACGGCCGTTGTCACCTCGGCGATATTTCTTACCTGCGAAGTAAGATTCGAAGCCATTTTATTTACAGAATCTGTCAGGTATTTCCATAAACCTTCCACGCCGGGAACGTCAGCCTGACCGCCAAGTTTTCCTTCAGAACCAACTTCTCTTGCCACACGAAACACCTCCGAACCAAATGAATTTAATTGGTCAACCATCGTATTGATGGTATTTTTTAATTCGAGAATTTCTCCTTTTACATTTACGGTGATTTTCCTGGAAAGATCGCCTTTTGCCACCGCAGTAGTCACTTCAGCAATGTTACGTACCTGCGCTGTCAGATTAGATCCCATTTGGTTTACCGATTCTGTCAGATCTTTCCATGTACCACCAACGCCCTGCACTTTTGCCTGACCTCCAAGCTTGCCCTCCGTACCAACTTCCAGCGCAACACGTGTTACTTCCGATGCAAAAGAATTTAATTGATCCACCATGGTATTAATGGTCTTTTTCAATTCGAAGATTTCTCCGGATACATCAACCGTAATTTTTTTAGATAAATCACCATTTGCAACAGCGGTAGTTACTTCGGCGATATTTCGCACCTGGGCGGTAAGATTTGATGCCATTTGATTTACAGAATCTGTCAAATCTTTCCATGTTCCACCTACTCCCTGAACTTTTGCCTGGCCGCCAAGCTTTCCTTCTGTACCAACTTCCAGTGCAACACGGGTAACCTCTGAGGCAAAAGAGTTGAGCTGATCCACCATTGTATTGATGGTATTTTTCAGCTCCAATATTTCTCCCTGAACATCAACAGTAATTTTTTTAGAAAGATCTCCATTTGCTACTGCCGTTGTTACGTCAGCAATATTTCTCACCTGCGCTGTAAGGTTCGAACCCATTTGGTTTACAGATTCTGTCAAATCTTTCCACACACCTCCTACTCCTTTTACTGTTGCCTGTCCGCCAAGTTTTCCTTCGGAACCAACTTCGCGCGCCACACGCGTAACCTCAACCGAAAATGAATTCAACTGATCTACCATCGTGTTAATGGTATTTTTTAATTCGAGGATTTCTCCTTTTACATCCACGGTAATTTTTCTGGAAAGGTCACCCCGCGCAACTGCGGTCGTTACTTCAGCGATATTTCTTACCTGTCCTGTCAGATTCGATGCCATCTGGTTTACAGAATCTGTCAAATCTTTCCAGGTTCCTGCTACGCCCTTTACTTCTGCCTGTCCGCCCAGTTTCCCTTCAGTTCCTACTTCCAACGCCACACGTGTTACTTCAGAAGAGAAAGAGTTTAACTGATCAACCATTGTATTGATCGTATTTTTCAATTCAAGTATTTCTCCCTGAACATCTACAGTAATCTTTTTTGAAAGATCTCCCTTCGCTACTGCTGTCGTTACTTCAGCGATGTTGCGCATCTGACCTGTAAGATTTCCAGCCATTTGGTTTACAGAATCGGTAAGATCTTTCCAAACTCCTGCCACTCCTTTCACTTTGGCCTGCCCGCCCAATATCCCTTCCGAACCTACTTCACGGGCCACACGTGTAACCTCCATCGAGAAAAGGTTTAACTGTTTGACCATATCATTGACCTCTTTTGCAATTCTTCCAAATTCGCCCTGCAACACATGATCTCCAATTTTCAACGGCATTTCCTGCGAAAGATTTCCTTTTGCAACAGAACTGATTACGTTTGCTATCTCAATTGTTGGATGTACTAAATCAGAAATAAGACTGTTGATCGAATCCACCCCATCATTCCACGCACCGCGTGCAGAATGAGGTAATTCTACCCGGTGATTTAAACGGCCTTGTTTTCCGATCGTAGTGCTTGCACGATTTAATTCATGAACAAGCATTTCATTGAGGGAAATAATTTCATTTAAAGTATCGCAAACTTTACCATTAATTCCAACATGATTTACCGGCATCCGGACATCAAAATTGCCGCCTCTTACCTGGTCTAAAACATGCAGCAAATCGTGCATCTGCAAAACGTCTGCCGCCTGTAAAGTATCCGTTATTCCATTGCCATTTCTTTTTGGCTTGGTTTTTTCATTTATAGACCCGTTGGCTTTTATTTTGTTTTTGGGTTTCGGTTCCTTAGTTACCATGATAACAGGCGTATTTAGATCGGTGTGCGCAGAGTTGGTGGCGGTTTGTAAAGAGCCATTCGCTGTTTTTTTCATAGTAATATTTTGAGGAGAAAAAATTTAAATCAAATATACTATCTATCTTTTAAAAAAAAAGAGATAGATCTCAGGCAGTAAAAGGAAAATAAATTTACAAAAACACTTAAATAAATTAAAAGTAATAGATATCTTTAATTTAGATTTTGATCACCCAATGAAAGAAAAAAATAATCCTCTGAACAAGCTGATATTGATCGGAGAAGATGATATTGATGATAAAGAAATTCTGGAAGAAATTTTTTTATCTATGGATTCTTCGGTAAAGCTTACATTTATTAATGACGGCCAAAAATTAGTTTCTTTTTTAGAAAATGCAAATCCTGAAAGTCTTCCGGGTTTAATTATTTTAGATTATAATATGCCACATTTGAATGGCGCGGAAATTTTAAAATCTTTGCAACAGAATGACGACGTAAAAAATATTCCGAAGATCATTTGGAGCACCGCAAATGCCGACGGTTTCAGAAATATTTGTTTACAATTAGGCGCTTGTGAATATCTGGTAAAGCCTTCGAGGTTCAGGGATCTTGAATCAATAATCAAACAAATGTTGTCTTATTACCAACTAAATACAAATACTTAAAAATTTGTTTGTCCGCTATCCTGGCAATGCAAATGCCTGCTCCAGTTTTTTTATAGAAACAGGCTTTTCCCACGTGAACACGTTTGAAAAAGAATCAAACTCGCGTGTCTTTTCTTTGTAAGCGCTGATGAGATTTATTTTTAAAGAAGGATTTTCTTTTAAAATGTCTTTCGTTTTATCCCAACCATCACCATCCGGCAGATTATTATCAAGAAATAATATATCAGGATTTTTTTCTTTAATTAAATTTAAGCCATCCGATAAATTAAAGGATAGAAAAACTTCCATACCTTTTTTTTCAAAATAGCTTTTCATGATCATACAAAAATCTTCTTCGTCATCAACAATTAAAATCTTTACTTTTATCATTCATTAATTATTCAAATAAGAGAGGAGCGCAAATATATATAAATGAGCACAAAAAACCGGCCATACGAGCAGAGAATTGAGGAATTAGAGAAAAAGTTAGAGGAAACAAGGAAAAATTTGAATTACTTCCAGAAAGAAAGAGATGAATTTATTTATCTGGCGTCTCATGATTTAAAAGCTCCTCTTCGAAAAATAACCACTTTTACAGAACGGCTTATTGAAAAATCGGGCGCGCAATTAAATGAAGAAGCACTCTCCTATCTTCAAAGAATTGAAAAAAATGTTGTATCCATGCAATCCTTAGTGGATGGATTGTCAGAATTATCTGAAATTGATGCAAATATTGATTTTAAAAAATACGATCTCAACGAAATTATAAATGAAGTATTAAAAGAATCGGAAGCTCTGTTGAAAAAAAATAATGCGACTGTTCATTTGTCGACTTTGCCCGCAATTGATTGCAATAAGCTTTTGATAAAAAAAGCATTCAAAAATCTCATTGATAATTCGATAAAATTTCAACCGGAAGGGCAAAGCGCTCAAATCATAATTGAATCAGATTTATTGAATGTTGAAGAAAAAATAAATTTAAATTTACCTGTTGGAGAAGTTTATTATAAAATTAAATTTGCAGATAATGGTATAGGCTTTAATGAAGAAGATGCAAATAAGATTTTGAAACCTTTTGAACGACTAAATGGCTCCTCATCTTACCCTGGCGGCGGACTGGGACTAGCAATTTGTAATAAAATTATTAAAATGCACCATGGGATATTTTATGCAAAAGGACATGAAAATGAAGGAAGCCTTTTTGTATTAATTTTACCTCAATTCTTTAGTAATTATTTGCCGATATAAATATGTTAACGCAACAACAAATTAAAATTCTGATTATTGATGATGATGAAGACGATTACTTTATCATTTCTGCATATTTGAAAGAGATCAGTGGAACTACTTTTATAACAGACTGGTGCAATAACTATTCTGACGCTGTGGGAGAAATTAAATCAGGAGCACATGATATTTATTTTGTTGATTATAAATTAGGAAATAAAACCGGCCTTCATCTTCTCAAAGAAGCTACCCACCTGCAATCTGACCGCCCAATTATTTTACTTACGGGCAAAGGCAATAAGTCGATAGACATCGAAGCGATGAAAAGCGGCGCAACAGATTACGTAATAAAATCAGAATTGAACAGTGAAAAATTAGAGCGATGCATCCGTTATTCTCTTGACAGAGCCGCTTCGTTAAAAGCGATTAAAGAAAGCGAAAATAAATACCGTAATCTTTTTGCGGGGTCTAAAGATTCTTTATTTATCGCCGACAATAATTTAATTTTTCAGGAAGTGAATGATACTGCCCGCCATCTTTTTGGATGCAAATCTGACGAATGCGAAAACATAAGCTTATACGATTTTATTCCCGATGCAACATCCAGAAAAAAAATAAAATCAGCTTTGCAGGCCGATAAAAATGTTTCCGAGCTTGAAATAGAAATTGAAAGCAGGCAGAAAGAAAAAAGAGTTTGTATTCTTTCTATTTTGTCAGAAACGAAATCTGTGGGACAAAACCTGCTTCATGGTATTATTCATGATATTACCAACATAAAAAAAGCTGAGCAAATGAATTTGCAATCAGCAAAGCTTGCTGCAAATGAAAGGCTGGTAAGGATTTTGGCGCATGAAATTAGAAATCCGTTGAATAACATACAACTTTCTGCTGAAAACCTTGAAATGCTCAACGGAACGGATAAACACCAGGAAGGATTGATCAGTATTATTCAAAGAAACAGCATCCGTATCAATCAGATGATTACAGAACTGCTCGAGTCTACCAAAACTTTAGAGTTGGTTTTTGAAAAACATTCCCTGCAGGATATGGTAGAAGAAAGTTTATCTGTAGCCAGCGACCGCATCAAATTACAAAATGTAAAGGTTAAAAGAACTTTTATTCCTTCTCCGTTATATATTTTTGCAGATAAATCAAAACTGCAAATTGCCTTCTCAAATATTTTAATAAATGCCATTGAATCAATGGAAACGGATAAAGGAGAACTGTCGGTAATTGTCAATGAAGCGCCGGATACTTACCGTGTGTTTATTAAAGACAATGGCAAAGGGATTCCTCCGGAACTTTTATCAAAAATATTCGACCCGTTTTTTACAATGAAAAAGAATGGGATGGGCTTGGGGCTATCTGCGGCTTACGGAATTTTTCAATCTCATAAAGCAAGCATGCAGGTGGAGAGTATGCTAAACATTGGAACGACATTTATCATGGAGTTTAATAAAAGTTTAGAATAATTCTTTCCTTATTCCACCGTTACAGACTTCGCCAGGTTCCTTGGTTTATCGACATCGCAACCTTTCAAAACACCAATATAATAAGAAAGTAATTGCAGAGGAATAACGCTTAAAAGTGGTGCGACCACTTCATTTGCGGGCGGTACAAAAAACACATCATCTGCCATAGAAGGAATGATATCGTCACCTTCGGTAATCACAGCGATCACCTTTCCCTTGCGCGCCTTTATCTCCTGGATATTACTTACAATTTTTCCGTGATATTCATCTTTTGTAGCAACAAAAACAACCGGAAGATTATGTCAACCAAAGGCGATTGGCCCATGTTTCATTTCAGCAGCCGGATAACCTTCTGCATGGATGTAAGAAATTTCTTTTAATTTTAAAGCGCCTTCAAGAGCAATTGGAAAATTATATCCTCTTCCCAAATAAAGCGCATTATTGGCATTTTTATATTTTTCTGCGATTGGTTTTAATAAATTTCCATTCTTCAAAATAGCTTCTACTTTTTCTGGAATATTTTCTAACTCCACTAAAAGTTCAGTATATCTTGATTCTTCAATCGTTCCTTTTTCTTTCGCAATTTTTAAAGCAATCATCATCAGCACGGCTAATTGTGCGGTAAACGCTTTTGTAGATGCCACGCCGATTTCGGGCCCGGCATGTGTATAAGCACCGGCATGTGATGCACGGGAAATGGAAGAGCCAACCACGTTTACAATTCCAAAAATAAAAGCGCCCTGTTGTTTGGCTTTTTCAATTGCTACCAATGTATCGGCAGTTTCTCCGCTTTGGGAAACTGCAATAATTACATCGCCTTTATTTACTATCGGATTTCTGTAACGAAATTCGGAAGCATATTCCACTTCAACAGGAATACGACAAAGTTCTTCAATAATATATTCGGCTTCCAAAGCTGCGTGCCAGCTGGTTCCGCAGGCGATAATAATATAGCGCGGCGCGTTGATTAGCGCTTCAATATGATCCTGGATCCCCTTCATGGTGATGGTGCCTTTTTCGGCATCTAATCTCCCGCGCAAACAATCATAAATCGTAGATGGCTGTTCATAGATTTCCTTAAGCATAAAATGATCGTAACCACCTTTTTCAATTGCAGCCAGCTCTATATCAAGTTTGCTGATATAAGGCATTTGTTTTTCATTACCTAAATTCTTTAAAATAAGCTCATCTGCTTTTATAATGGCAATTTCATAATCATTTACATAAACTACTTCTTTGGTGTATTCCAGCATGGGCGTTGCATCAGAGCCAAGAAAGTGTTCATCTTTACCGATACCAATTACCAGGGGACTTCCTTTTCGGGCAGCAATTATTGTATCAGGGTTATCTTCGTCAAGCAATAAAATAACATAAGCACCCGAAACTCTTTTCAAAGCAATCCGAATCGCTTCTTCAAGGGGGCATTCCGTATTTTTTTGAATGTCTTCTATAAAATTTAAAAGAACTTCTGTATCGGTTTCACTTTTAAAAGTGTAGCCTTTCTTAGTCAGTTCTGATTTTAATTGCGCATAATTTTCAATGATGCCATTGTGGATCATGGCCAGCTTTCCATTATTACTTTTGTGAGGATGCGCGTTTATATCGCTGGGTTCACCATGAGTTGCCCAACGCGTATGACCGATTCCTATGTGTGCATTTACAGGTTTGCCAATCAGTGATTCTTCTAATTCCGCTACCTTTCCTTTTTTCTTGAAAACCTCCAAACCATTTTCATTGATTAAAGCAACGCCGGTGCTGTCATAACCGCGGTATTCCTGCCTTTTCAATCCGGTAATAATGATGGGATAAGCCTCTCTCGGCCCGATGTAACCAACAATTCCACACATAATATTCTTTATTTTTTGAGGCCGCAAAATAAGGAAAAACTGTGTAGTTAAATTTTGGATTATAATAAAGAAAATAGAAATCCTTTTTTTTTAAATTGAACTACGAGACAACAACCTATGAAAAGAAGCTTTTATTTTGAAATATTGGCAAGTATTGATTTAACTTTCATTTTATAGATTTATCAATTTCCCGAGTCAATATTTCTGCTAATTCTTTTTCTAAAGCCGCGATTTTATGCACACGAATAACGGATGGAAGCTTTAATCCGCAAATTCTTCCATTCATCTATTTTACTGGTAATTCTGCAGACAATAATATCTCCATCATCGCTATCAGTTATAACAAGGGCAGGCCTTCTTTCAAAAGCCTTTCCACCGGTGAAAGGGGATTTTCAATAATACTATATCGACAAAATTTAGTTTTATTCACCCTTTAATATTATCTTAAATTGAATCAGAGTCATTTAAAAACTGCTCCTGGACGGCCTTTTGAATAAAAGTTTCGGATTGAAAATTATCTCCATCAAATCTCAAAATATAACCGGGCAGCAAAGTATTTTTTTTTATCAAAACTGAAAACAAATACCGTTTTTTATTCGTTTACTATTTGCCAGAGTAATGCCTTTATAAATTAAGATAATCAATATAATAAACCACTTTTAGGCTTAATTCATTTGAATGAGGGCTGTCAAAAGTCTTGTTGAAATTTTTAAAATAAGTACGATATTCATTTTCATCTAAATAAACGTCAGCGCCCAAAGCATTTTTCCACGAAAGTGTGATACGGCTTCCCGGAAGAAAATCCCACGTATAAAACATATCAACATTGAATGTATTGAAATTAAAATCATGTCCCGGTGCAAAGATTCTTTCGGTCCAATATCCATCCGGTTTTACATCATAGAAATGATGATAAACCACGTTGCTCCAATAATGTCTTAAGCGAATTGTGAAATTCATCAAAGGATTTATATTGTACGCTGCACCAAGAACAGAATAATCAGTTTTCACGGTGCGTTGGCCAAGTATCGGCTCCGCCCCGATCCCCATCGTGCTAAAAGCGTATCCATAATTTGCTGCATCTTTATCCAAATGCCCTTCCGCATTCATCTGAAAACGTTCGTTAAATTTATAAGTGGCGCCAAGTGTGAATCCATAATATGCAGGATCAGGCAAAGAAGTAATGCCGCTTTCAGCAGAATAATTAAGGAATAATTTTCTGCGTGTATCGGTGCTTCCGCTGATGTTTAAAAAATATTGGGCCGGACGTTTCAACACCTTGCCGGGCGTTCTCAATTCAAAAAAATCATTAGACCAAAACGGCGCGACCTGGAAATTTGCAAGAATGTTTGAAAAATCCTTCATCAGGAAAAATGCCGTAGAGTTGATGACGAAATTTTGCCACAAAGAAGGTTCGTATAAATATTGATTAGTCGCTCCAAGAGAATAACGTTGATTTAGAAAATGTTTGGTCGGTTTGTAAATTACATAACTCAAATTGCCGGTGTAATTGAACTGGTTGTTATTTTGTAAAAATCCAAGATCATTCGGATCATACGTGTCAGACATGGCCCCTGCATCGAAAAGACATTGAAGCTTCCCGCTCACTTTTTGATAACGCAGATCAGCTTTATACCCATCATAACTTCCTTGTTTTCCCCAAACAGTACTGTAAATTCCATCAACAAATAAAAGATGTTTATTTTTCTTATCAAATAAAGAAAGATCAATGGCGCTGACATTTGCATTTCGGCTATTTCCTTTTCTTAAAACATTTGTATTGGTAAATGTAACCGAAGAACGATTTTTCAAAGCCTGATCAAGAACGATAATGTTGTAATTCGTCAAAGGTTCCGTTTGCAGACGGATGGTAGAATCGCCTGATTTATCAAATATTTCCGAGTTCATGGAAGAAGTAAGCGCATTAAAAATTCCGATTCCAAGATTATGCTTTGTTCTTCCAGAAAATTTTGTTCCATTGATCAACCTGGTAATTCCCGGATTTTTTACGATCTGGTAATCCGGATTTGAAGCTGCCATGCCTAACACCTGGTAAGAGCCTGATGGCGCATCACCAATTCTTCTTGAATAAAAAATTCCGGCTTTATTAAATAGTTCTGTTCCCTCAGTAAAAAACGGCCGGAAATCTTCAAACTTAATATCAAAAGGGCTAAGGTTTAAAACAATATTATCCGATTGAACCTGGGCAAAATCCGGGATTAACGTGACATCAAGTGTAAAGCTTTCATTGATCCCATATTTTACATCCATGCCGCCACTTTTTAAAAACTCTGTTACTTTTTTATCGCCTATTGGAGAAACTCTTACACCACCAGAAATATAAGGCAGAAAAGATAATCTTATTGGCGGCAAAATGTTTTGCAATCCTGTCCAATGTCCCCATTTATTCATTGTTCCACCTATATTCGGATCGTCAGGGCTCCAGGTAGAAATTTCATTATTCACTCGCCTGAAACGGGAAAATTGAATTCCCCATGTTTGCAAATTATTTTTTGAAAAACGAATTGCGCTAAAAGGAATTTTTATTTCCACGATCCAGCCATCTTTTCGCACACTTACTTTGCTTTCCCACACTGCATTCCATGTATTATCTTCTATTGTTGAAATCTTTTCATCTTCCTGAACTCCGGCAGCAGAAACTTTAAAATTAAAAGCATTCTGTTTATCGTTATAAGTATCTAAACCCACACTAAATACATCCACGTCCTCTCCGTCAATACCATCGCGGGGTGTTAAATGACGCTTTATATATTTAGGATCATCATACAAAAAAGCGAGAACATAAACCGCCGAATTATCATAGGCAATTTTCACATCTGTTTTTGCAGAAGCTTCTTTTCCAAAAACCGGCGTAGATGTTATAAAATCAGAAACTGGTAAAATACTTTCCCATATTTCATCATCCGGGTTTCCATCAATTTTTACCGATTGATTTATTTTGATTGCAGAAATAGATTTTGATTGACAAAAAGAAGCAGATGATAAAACAAAAAACAGAAGTGCGCCAAAAAGTGGTTTACTCATAAAAGTTAGTTGTAGCTGTAAAGATAATTTTTTTTGACAAATAAAAAAATATGGCTCTTTTGATTGATAAATGTCAATAATTAACCAATTACAGACCTCCTTTTTAATTCTTTTTTAATTAAAAGTAACTCTCTTCCTGTTTGTCCGCTCACTGATGAATTTTCCTGCGCCCGTCGCATCAAATAAGGAATTACATCTTTTATTGGCCCAAAAGGCAAATACTTACTTACATGGCAACCGGCTTTTGCAAGATTGAAGGTAATGTTGTCGCTCATGCCATATAATTGCGAAAAATGAACCCGCAAATCGTTGAGTGGCAACTGGTATTTTTCCATTAATTGCGTTGCTAGTAAATTACTGAATTCATTATGGGAGCCAATAACAATATGCATTTTATTTTCAGGATGAATGCAAAACTGAAGTGCGGCATTGTACTCCTCATCCGTTGACTGTTTATTTATATTTATCGGAGACGGATAATTTAATTCTCTTGCGCGGTTTCTTTCTTTTTCCATGTACGCGCCACGCACGAGCTTCAATCCCAAAATAAAATTATTTTCTTTTGCAAACCGGCAACTGTCTTTTATAAATTGTAAACGGTCGTTTCGATAAAGTTGAGCGGTGTTATAAACCACTGCTTTTTCAAGATTGAATTTCTGCATCATTTGCATCGTCACCGCATCTACAGAATCCTGGATCCAGCTTTCTTCGGCATCTATTAAAACACCTATATTGCTTTCAGCAGCTATTTTACAAATTTTGTCTAAACGGGCTACAAGTCTCTCCCACTCTAATTTTTCATCAGGAGTCAATTTTCCAAAAGGAATTTCTCCCCGAACAATATCTTCATAAACAGAATTGTCATCTATTTTTTCAAGTAATTCGAATCTTGAAAATCCCGTGAGTTTCACACTCATAAAAGGAATATTTTTTTGAGTGGAAGCATAGCGAATCACTTTTATAAATTCATCAGTTGCATGATCAAAGTTTTCTTCGCCGGCTTTTCCTTCTACGCCATAATCTAAAATTACCTGGACATTAAACCGGCCCAATTTTTCGGCAACGGCAGAAGTTTCTTCTAAAGTTTCTCCGCCAACAAACTGGCTGAAAATAGTCTTTCGAATTAATCCTTTTACCGGTAATCCGAGCTTTAAAGCGAGCGGAGTAAGCGACAAACCTATATTTACCAACCATTGTTTTCCCATTGATGCGAAAAGAAATTTCGCACGTTGTAATTCCTTCGTTGTTTTATAAGCAAAGGCAGTTTTGGTATCTTCAAAAGAAATATTCATAATCAAATTTAAAAATCCGAAATTCTGTTATTGAAAGCAGATTACCAAATTAGCTAACCAACGTATTATCGGATTAGCACATCAGCCCATTAGCAATTATCTTTGCAAAAATTTTTTTTGAATGACGGTAAAAAAATCTTCCGAAAGCTTAATAGTAATGACAGAATTGGTATTGCCAAACGATACAAATTTATTTGAAAATTTAATGGGTGGAAGGCTGATGTATTGGATGGATATCGCTGCTGCGCTTTCCGGAAGTAAACATTGCAATGCGCCCGTGGTTACGGCTTCAGTAGATAATATTTCTTTTACCAATCCAATCAAATTGGGCAATGTAGTTCATATTGAGGCAAAAGTTACGCGCGCTTTTAATACCAGCATGGAAGTATATTTAAAAGTTTGGGGCGAAGATATTATTCAACAAAACCGCTATAACAGCAACGAAGCTTATTATACATTTGTAGCTTTAGATCCTACCGGCAAACCGACGCTGGTTCCACAATTAGCGCCTGAAACGGAAGAAGAAAAAGAGTTATTTGAAGGTGCATTACGTCGCCGCCAGCTGAGGCTGATTCTTGCCGGAAAAATGAAGCCCGACGACGCTTCAGAGTTGAAAGCACTTTTTATAAATGTGTAATTTGCTACTTAATTTTTCGAATTATTGATTCGTTTTACCCGCGTTTATTTTCATTTATCCCCCGTGGTGATTAGGTGATGTTTTCCCTTTAACATAAACTTTTTACTTTGTTCAATGGCATCCATCACTTTTTCTAAAATTACCTCAATACTTTCTTCATAAGTAAATTGAAGTGGCTCTTTAAAATTGACGCTGAGCAGCGTGCCTTTCTTTTTAAATTTCAAACCTCTTTTATTAAACGCGCGCCAGAAACCGTTAATTACCACGGGTACAACAATTGGTTTATCGTGTTTTATAATAAATGCTGTTCCCTTTCTTCCCGGAGCGAATGGCTTGGTTGTTCCTTGCGGGAAAGTTATCACCCAATTATTCTCTAATGCATTGGAAATATTTCTTGTGTCGGCCGTTTCCAGCCCGCGCCTCACTTCTTTTCCATCCGCACGCCACGTTCTTTTTACCGTAATGGCGCCGCCCCATTTAAAAAACCTGCTGAGCCAACTGCTTTTCATAGTTTCTGCTGCGGCTACAAAAAATACGCTTGTAAAAGGATTTAATAAATAAAAAGGAATGCCTAATTTATTTTCTTTTCGCCATTTTACCGCGCAAAAAATATGAAGAAAGGTGATTACATCAGCAAAATAAGTTTGATGGTTGCTTACAAAAAGAACATTCTTTTTGGGAAGATTTTTAATATTTTCTGTACCACTGATTTTTAATTTATTAATCCAAACAAGGCCTGGGTAAGTGATCACGCCAATAATAAAATAAACGATTGATTTTATCAAATGAGTTCGCTGCAAACTTTTAATCCATTTCTTCATTCTTTTATATTACATGCAATTCCTTTGCAATTTAATAATTAGCCGTTAATAACCAGAAACGTATTTGTTGGCATGGATTTTACGGGAAATTCGAAAAAGCAAATCATGAAAAAACTTATCGGAATTCTCATAATTGCATTTATTTTTTGTACAAACAAATCAAATGCCCAGATTCAACGCGGAAATGTTTTGGTAGGTGGCGATATAGCCAATTTAAATTTTGACCTTGGCGGTGGCGGCGCCTTCCAGGCAACAATAGACCCAAAAATTGCATTTTTCCTGAGGGATAATTTAGCTTTGGGGGCCTATATTAATTTTGGTCTGGCAACTGCCAAAGGGGCTGGAACCACCACTAATTATGGCGTAGGAGCCTTGGGAAGATATTATATCAACGATTCTACAACTAATATATTAAAACATGGCCGTTTGTTTTTTGAAGGAAACGTTGGGATAGAAGGAGTCAGCGTTTCAAATGGCTCCAATACCACCGGTTTGGGAATAGGAATTGGTCCGGGTTATGCCTATTTTATTACTCCAAATATTGGTTTGGAAACCTTATTGAAATACAACGGAATCGTTGGATTTGGAAGTCAGGCATATACAAGTGGCCTGAATCTCGGAATCGGTTTTCAAATTTATCTTTCCAACAGAAGAGCACAAACAATTATTAATGAAGTTCGGTAGTTTTGAGAAAAAATTTACCTGAATCTAATCGAAGTATAGAATTGATTCCATCCTTTTAAAAATTTATCAGAACCTTACTTCCTGTTTTCATCCTGTATCACTCTCAATAAATCATTTTTTAAACTGTATTATCTTACCTTTGCAGTCCTAAAAAAATTTAGGACTTATCAACAGTATTTATTTATTAACTAAAATGCTGATAAGCAGGATTCCTTAACTGGGATACAGCAACAACAAACACACCTGCTGAAATGTAATGGATACAGAAAACAAAGAAACAAACCAGCAACAGACAGAAACCCAGGATATCCTGGCAAGCTCAAAGCCACAAGGTGGCATCGAAGGCGTTCCTTTTCCCGATTTTCCTGATACGGAATCAACAGTTGCAGCTACTGAACCTCAGCCCACAGGTGAGCAGGTTCATGAAGAAGCATTGTCTTCGGCTCATGATGATTTTGATTGGAGCATTGACAAAAGAAACGTAACTTCTTACAACAATTCTGAAAGAGAAAAGTATGATGAAGTCTACGACAAAACTTTTAAACAGATCAATGACAATGAAATGGTGAATGGTACCGTAGTGGCCATGACCAAAACAGATGTAGTGATCAATATCGGTTTTAAAAGTGATGGTTTAGTGGGTTTAAATGAATTCCGCGACATTCCAAATCTAAAAGTTGGGGATGAAGTAGAAGTAATGGTTGCAGAAAAAGAAGACAAAGACGGCAATTTACATCTGAGCCGCAAACAGGCGCGCACTACCCGTGCATGGGAGAAAATTGTTGACATGCACAAAACCGGTGAAATTGTTACAGGTCTTGTTACCAGCAAAACCAAAGGCGGTCTTATCGTTGATGTTTTTGGAATGGAAACATTCCTGCCAGGTTCCCAGATCGACGTGAAACCGGTTACTGATTACGACCAGTTTGTTGGAAAAACAATGGAATTTAAAGTGGTGAAAATTAATGAAGCCATTAAGAATGCCGTTGTATCTCACAAAGCACTTATCGAAAGCGATATCGAACAACAGCGTGCTGAAATTATCGGAAAACTGGAAAAAGGACAAGTGCTTGAAGGAACGATTAAAAACATCACCGATTTCGGTGCCTTCCTCGACCTTGGCGGCTTAGATGGATTACTTTACATAACAGATATCAGCTGGGGACGTATCAATCATCCGGGCGAAGTGCTGAAACTTGATCAAAAACTGAATGTAGTAGTTCTTGATTTTGACGATGATAAAAAACGCATCAGTCTTGGTTTAAAACAATTAACTCCGCATCCTTGGGATACCTTGCCTGAAAATATTAAAGAAGGCGAAATTGTAAAAGGGAAAGTAGTAAATATTGAAGACTATGGTGCATTCTTAGAAATTTATCCTGGCGTTGAAGGATTGGTTCATGTGAGTGAAATTACCTGGGCAAATACTCCAATCAATGCTAAGGAATTCTTCAAATTAGGCGATGAATATGAAGCTAAAATTGTAACGCTGAGCAAAGAAGATCGCAAGATGAGTCTTTCAATCAAACAAATGACTGAAGACCCATGGAATAGCATTGAACAGCAATTTCCTGCCGGAAGCAAGCACAAAGGGCTAGTTAAAAATATTACTCCTTATGGTGTTTTTGTTGAACTTTCTCCAGGCATCGGAGGCATGATTCATATCAGCGACCTTAGCTGGTTGAAACGCTTTAATAACCCGAATGAATACACTAAAGTTGGTGAAACGATTGATGTCATTATCATGAGCATTGATAAAGAAAACCGCAAGCTTCAGTTGGGCCACAAACAAATCGAAGAAGATCCATGGAACTCTCTTGAAGAAACTTTCCCTGTTGGAAGTATTCATGAAGGAACTGTTACCCGCCGCGATGATAAAGGCGCTACCGTTCAGCTTCCTTATGGATTAGAAGGATTTGCTCCGGCACGCCACTTGCGCCGTGAAGATGACAAACAAATTGGTTTGGATGAGATTGCACAGTTTATGGTTATTGAATTTGACCGCAACGACAAAAAGATCATTTTGAGCCACAGCCGCATCTGGGAAAAAGAAAGAGCCGAAGAGAAAAATGCTCAGCTGAATGAAAAAAGAGCCGATGCAGAGACTACCAAAAAAGCCGTAAAGAATATTCAAAGTAAAGTTGAAAAAACAACTTTGGGTGATTTGGGAGTTTTAGCAGATCTTAAAAAGAAAATGGATGACGAAACGAACCAGGAAGCTCCGGAGGCTAAAGCAAAAACTGAAGCGTCTGCAGAAAAAGAAGTAGTTGCCAAAAAAGCACCGGCTAAAAAGAAGAAAGCGGAAGTGCCTGATGCAGAAAAAAAGGCAGAGGCAACGCCTTCTGCAAACGAGCAGAAGCAAATAGTGGCAGAGGCTAATGAAGAAAGTGAAGAAGATAAGACAGAGGAGACAAAGGCTGATGAAACAAAATCAGAAGATAACGCTTAGTATTTTCTCATTTTAATATTAAAATCCCGTTGCAGAATTTGTAGCGGGATTTTTTTATCCAAGACCTAAATAATGACAACTCATCTCTTCGTACAAGGATTAATAAAAAAATAAAAAAGCAGGTTATTTGTTCGTACTGTTGAACTTTTTATCAGAACAACAATCTTTATTTATTCTTTTCCAATCAATAGAAAAAGAACTTTCAAAAAGCGTTTAACCATGAATGTTATATCGTTTAGAAAGCTAAATGTGGGATACAAATTTTCGTTTATCTATTACCCTTAGCATCTTTAAAATTGCAATTTCACAATACCTCCAATTTTTTCAAAGCTGCTTTCATATTAATTCCTTTTCCCAAAACAGGTTTAAAAATATCTCCCTCAGCGCGCATTCTTTCAATTGAATTTTTTAAAGTGAAATCAGTCATCTTTAAACCCTTTTTTACTTCTTCCCAATGCAAAGGCATTGAAACGGTAGCGCCGGGTTTTGGTCTTACAGAATAAGGGGCGGCCAATGTTGCCTGCGGACGATTTTGTAAAAAATCCACATACATTTTTCCTCCGCGATTGCTCACGATCCTTTCAATGCTGGTGAATTCAGGCAACTGCTTATGAACCAAAGTCGCTATTTTTCTTGCAAATTCCTTTGATTCTTCATAAGTGTATTTTGCGCCTAATGGGAAATAAATATGCAAGCCGGTAGAGCCGGAAGTTTTACAGTAACAATTCACTCCTATGGCATCTAAGATTGTTTTTGTAACCTGCGCCGTTATAATTACCTGCTCGAAAGTATTTTTATCCGGATCAAGATCAATGATGCACCAGTCGGGATTATCGGGTTTGGATTCCGTGCTGCTCCACGGATTGATTTCAATGCAACCAAGCGAAACGAGATACAACAAACTGGCTTCGTCTGTGATCACTAAAAAATTTTTATCGCCGTCGACGCTGCTGTGATAAGGAAACGTTTCTATCCAATCGGGGACTTTTCCGGTAACATTTTTTTGATAAAAACTTTTTCCATTAATTCCGTTGGGAAAACGATTCAAAGACTGCGGACGATTTTTCAAATAAGGCAAAATAAATGGCGCCGCCTGGTAATAATAATTGATCAGATCTCTTTTGGTGATCCTTTCTTTTGGCCAGAATATCTTACTGAGATTTGTAAATTTGATGTCATTTCCATTGATGTTTCTTACCTGTGTTTCTTCTTTTGGATTTAATAAAGTTTTTCGTGAAGCTTTTGGCGAGGCTTTAATAATTTTTTCTTTTTTCAGATTTGATTTTTCTTCAACGATCTTTTTGGTATTGGCTTCTTTTTCCAAAACTACTTCTTCCGGGATTTTATCTTCACGCAATCCTTCAAAAGACGGATGGCGCATTACGCCATCTCTCGTCATTTCCCTGTAACTTACTTCGCAAATCAATTCCGGCTTAAGCCACACTGCCTCTGCTTTTGGCGGATTGGGCCGAAAGCGGGAAGGTTGATTTACATCTGGCTTATTGACAAAAGGACAATCGGGGATGATGAGAGGTTCAAATTTTTGCATCAATTCCTTTTGAAGTTTTACAGTAAACCCGGTTCCGATTTTTCCCGTAAAAATCAACTGTTTATTTTTAAAAACGCCCACTAATAAAGAACTGAATTTCTTTGCTGAATTCTCATTTTTAGTGAAGCCACCAATTATCACTTCCTGCCGTTCTTCTGTTTTTATTTTCAACCAATCTTTCGATCTGGTTCCTGGAAAATAAAGGCTTGCTTCTCTTTTGGCCATAATTCCTTCCAGTGACATTTCCCGGGCAAGCTTAAAAAATTCTATTCCATTCGTTTCAAAATTCTCACTGATTTTAATGCTCTCAGATTGAGGCAAAACTGATTTTAAAATTCTGCGTCTTTCATGTAAAGGCAACTTCATTGTATCTTTCCCATCATACCATAAAATATCAAAAACATAATAAATCAACTGGCCATCAGCCTCGCTGCGCCAGCCTTGCAAACTGCTGAAATCTGCCATTCCTTTTTCATTAACGCTCACTATTTCCCCATCCAAAACCACATTCATTTTCCAGGTCTTTAATTCTTCATAAATTGGATAAAATTTATCATTAAAAGACTTTGAATTTCTGGAAGACAATTCTACTTTCCCACTTTTCATGAGTGCAATTGCGCGGTAACCATCCCATTTTACTTCATACATCCAGCCCGGCTCGTCAAATGGTTTATCAACCAAAGTTGCCAACATGGGCAATATTTTTTCAGGGAACTTTGATTCCTTTTGCTGCGGCAACAATTGTTCAATCGTATCTTTTGCCATTGTTTTTATTTAAGTAAAATGAGATAACAGATTACTATAAAATTATGTGCCAATAAAACAATAGTTTCTGATTTCTGATTTCCTTTATTGATTTCATTTTGGGAATGATTCTAAAAAAACATCAAGAGTTTATAAATAAAAAACGGAAAACCCCTTTATTTATTTGTTTACTACAATTGCTAAATTCAATTCTAATTTTTAATTCGCAAATTTTAATTCCTCAATTATCATTTACTTTGCTGCTTAAAAGAAAAACGGATTCATGAAGAATTTCAATTTCAAAAAGGTACTTCCCCATCTAATTGCCATCGCCATCTTTTTAATTGTAGCAGTTATTTATTGTAAACCCGCTTTGCAGGGAAAGGTAGTGCAGCAATCGGATATTCAAGGCTGGCGCGGCATGGCGCAGCAATCTTTTGAATTTAAAGATAAATACGGACACTGGCCTTTGTGGACAAACAGCATGTTCAGCGGCATGCCGGCTTATCAGATTGCCCTGGATTCAAGAACAAAAATTTCTGTTGGATATCTGGCTTCTGTCATCACTTTAGGGCTTCCCGTTCCCATCAGTTTTTTCTTTTTGGCGTGCATCTGTTTTTATTTTTTATGCCTGGTCGCGGGCGCCAATCCGTGGGTGAGTATCCTCGGCGGTTTGGCTTATGCGTACTCCACTTTTGACCCCATAATTATTTCCGTCGGGCATAACACTCAAATGATGTCAATTGGCTACGCGCCAGCGGTGCTGGCGGGTTTGCTATTATTATTCCAAAAAAAATATTGGATTGGTTTTACAATTACGGCCTTGTTTTCATTTTTTATGATATCCGAAAATCATGTGCAGATCGTCTATTATACTTTGATCATTGCTTTTATAATGACGATTGCATTTTTAATAAAAAGTTATAAAGAGAAAGAATTCATCACGGCCATAAAAGGTGCTGCTCTTGGGCTTTTGGCAGGAATCATCGGGTTGGCGTGTTGTGCTGTGACCATGTTGCCAACTTATCAATATGCAAAAGAAAGTATGCGTGGAGGCAGGTCTGAATTGTCACAGGAAATACAGGGAAATAAAACAAAAGGTGGCCTTGATAAAGATTATGCATTTAGATATAGCCTGGGTTTTGGTGAAACATTTACTTTTATTGTTCCCGGTTTATATGGCGGCAGCAATGGCGGCGATGAATATAATTCTTCATCAAAATTTGTTCAGAAATTTTCTGAGTTAGGAGTGCCAGAGGATCAAGCTTTGCAGTATGAAGATCATTACTCGTATTGGGGCAATCAACAACCAACTTCAGGACCAGTTTATTTTGGGGCCATTATATGCCTGCTTTTCATTTTCGGAATTTTGTATTTAAAGTCGTGGTTTAAGTGGTGGCTGATAGTTGCCAGCCTGTTTGGTGTGTTGCTGGCCTGGGGATCTAATTTTCAAACGTTTAATTATTTCCTCTTTGATTACCTCCCATTTTACAGCAAGTTTCGAGCGCCGACAATGGCGTTGGTCATTCCGCAATTGTGTTTTCCCTTGATGAGCGTTCTTGTTATCAGTAAATTAATTTCATCTGATATTGATGTTGTGGAAGCCTGGAAAAAATTAAAAAATTCAGCTATTATAACTGCGGTTATTATGGTTTTTCTTGGTTTTTTTTATATGACTGCTTCTTTTACTGGCCCACAAGATAAAGCGATAAGAGAACAATTTAAAAATATGATGCATGTTCCTCCAGGACAGCAAGCGTCTCCTCAAATGGAACAACAAGCGGAGCAAACTAGTCGTAGCCTTATTGATACTATACAATCAGACCGCAAAAGTCTGATGGGAAGTGATCTGTTGAGATCATTTGTTTTAATTGTGCTTGCAGTCTTTTTGATCGGATTATATTTAAAGAAAAAACTTTCTGCAACCATTCTTGTCGCAGGTTTAATCATACTTAACGGATACGATTTGCTTGGTGTCGCATCCCGATATTTAAACTCAGATAAATTTGTAGAACCAGAGGATTTCGAAGCCGCATTTACTCCCACACAAGCGGATCAACAAATCCTGAAAGACCCTAACCACGCCAACTTCAGAGTTTTTAATCAAACCGTTGATGCATTTAATGATGCAACGACTTCTTATCATCACAACTCTATTGGAGGCTACCATCCGGCTAAATTGGATTTGTATAATGATATTATTACCCGGCAATTAAGCAAAGGAAATATGGCCGTCTATAACATGTTAAATACGAAATATTTTATTGTTCAGAATCCGCAAACCGGAAAACCAGAGGCCCAATTAAACCCAAATGCTTTTGGAAATTGCTGGTTGGTAAAAGGGATAAAATTTGTTGATAATGCAGACCAGGAAATGGCTGCGCTCGATAATACCGATCTGAAAGATACAGCCGTTGTAGAAAATAAATTTAAAGGGCAAGTTACTGCTGCACCAAAATATGATTCGATTGGCTACATCCAATTAGTTGAAAATAAAAATGATGTAATCGATTATAAATTCTCTGCGCCAAGTCCACAATTTGCAGTCTTTAGCGAAGTATATTATCCAAAAGGATGGAACGTATTTATAGATGGAACGAAGGCTGATTATGTAAAAACAGATTACGTATTGCGCGGCATGTATATTCCTGCGGGAAATCATAATATAGAATTCAGATTTGAACCGCAATCCTATACCATAGGCCGTTTGACAAGTATTATTGCCAATATTTTTGTTGCCTTATTAATCATTGCAACAATAATTTTTTACGCAATAAAAAAGAAAAAGCCGGACGAGCATTTGTTGTAAATTTTTTATAAAAAAATAAACTTATGGTTATTGGGAACGGAATGATTGCAAACAGATTTATCAATTATAAAGATGAAAAAGACAAGATCATTTTTGCATCAGGAGTTTCCAATTCAAAAGATACAATTGAACAAAACTTTGCGAGAGAATTTGAATTACTTAGCAAAACGATAGAAAAAAATCCAGGTAAAATTTTAGTTTATTTTAGTACGTGCAGCGTTGAAGACGAAGACCTTCAAAATGCGCCTTATGTAATTCATAAAAAAAATATTGAAAGATTTGTGCAACAGAACGCTACAAAATATTATCTATTTAGAATCTCTAATCTCGCAGGAGTTTCAAATAATCCCTACACAATTCTCAATTATTTTATCTTAAATATTCTTCAAAATAATGTGTTAACCGTTTGGAAAAATGCTTACAGGAATATCATTGGCATTGATGACATGTATTCGGTTGCAGATGATATCTTAAAAGAAGAAATTCTTTTAAATTCAACTATAAATATTGCCAATCGTGAAAATTATTCAGTTCCGTTTATCATTAACCGGATTGAAGAACATCTTCATAAAAAAGCGATCTGTAATGAAATTGGAAAAGGCGATAATTATGAGATTGATATTTCTATAATTGAGCCTGTCATCAAAAAACTAAACATTCAGTTCGATGATAATTATCTTGATTCATTATTAAAAAAATATTATCATTCAAAGTGACCTACCGGACAGCGATTTTAAAGCGAAATATTGAAGCAGTTTTCATGTATCCATTTGTACTGCTTGGTAAAATAATGTCACCGTTCTTTCGTTTAAAAACCAAACATAAAATCTTCATTTTTTGTTCGTCTGCTGATATCGGCGGTTCCATACAAGTCAATATTGACCTATGTTCCTGCTTTGCAGGTCTGTCGCCACTGGTCATTTTTTCCAAGAAACCAAAGAACAATGAATTTCTTTCGTTCTTTAATATGGACGGTGTAACTACCATCGATTTGCATAAGTTTATCGATCACAAGTTGTATCATTTTGTAAATTTTTTTTATCGTGGAATTATTTCTTGCTGGATCAATAAAATTGAAAATCCAATTGTGCTTGGTGGCGAAAGTTTGTTTTTTTATAAAGTACTTCCTCATATAAAAAAAGAGTCCAGGCGAATAGATATTTGCCATTTGAATACATGGTTCAATTATTCACAGGCTTTTGTAAAAGATCTGGATGCAAGAATTTTTAGTACGCCGAAACTTAAAAGGGAAATGGAAGAATTGTACAGAAAAAATAATTTGCCTGCTGCATATTATTTACGGTTGCATTTCATTGACAACAAAGTGAATATTCCGGTATATTCTGAAAATATAAATGAAACTTTACAAGTGGTTTTTATTGGCAGGGGTGCGCCCCAAAAAAGGGTTCACATCATTGCAGCAATTGCAAAAAAAATGCATGAAATGAACATGAATCTTCATTTTTCTTTTGTCGGCGATGTTGAAAAAATTATTGATCCTAATGATTATCCTTATTGCACTTTTTATGGAAACGTAAAAGATAAAAATAAGATGCAGGAAATTTATACCAGGTCAGATATTTTATTATTAACCTCAGCCAATGAAGGGCTTCCTATCGCAGTTATGGAAATGATGGCCTATGGTAAAATCGTTGTCTCTACTGCTGTGGGCGGAATTCCTGATTATATTGCCAATGGAGAAAATGGTTTTTTGATAGAAAATTACCCTGATGAAACTAAAATAATTGAAGAGGCAACATTGATTCTGATTAATCTTTTAAACAATAAAATTTTATTAGAAAAGGTTAGTAAAAAAAGCCGTTTGCACGCCGAAGAGCATTTCAGCGGAAAAGCATTTTGTGAGAATTATGGAAAAGTTTTATTTGGATAAATAAATAAGAATTTTGGCGTTTTATTTATCATTTTAAAATTCGCAAACCGAAAATATTACTTTTACGATTGAGCATAATATAAAAAAATGAAGCCTGAAATAAGTGTGATCATACCATGTTACAATGATGGGATTTATCTCAAAGAAACAATCGCAAAACTTAAGCTTCAAACTTTTAATGATTTCGAGATTATTATTGTTGATGATGGTTCTACGGATGAATACACTCTAAATGTTTTTGAGGAAATAAAAGAACAGGGCTTAACAGTTTATCATAAACCGAACGGACGCATGGCAGCCGCCAGAAATTATGGTATTGAAAGAGCCAAAGCCGATATAATTGTGGCCCTTGATGCAGATGATTATTTCGAAAAAAGTTTCTTTGTAAAAGCATTAAATGTTTTAAATACTGAAAAGAATGTTGCCGTTGTTTCTTCCTATATTAAAAGTTTCGGATTGAAAAAAAACCTGTTTAAAGCGAGAGGCGGCACGGTTAATAATTTTTTATTTTCCAACCAATGTGTTGCTTGCGCAATGTTTAGAAAGTCAGTCTGGCTTGAGGTTGGTAAGTTTGATGAGGAAATGAAATTGGGTTTTGAAGATTGGGAATTTTATATTAGAGTTACAGAAAAAGGATATCTCATTAAAATTATTCCTGAAATATTATTCTTTTATCGCCAAACCGAAAAATCAACTCTAAAGAATGACTCAATGCCAAACGAAAAAGAAATTCTGGAGTATATGATTGGCAAGCACGACAGCCTTTATAAAGAAAAATTAATTGAGTTGATTATGAACAAACAAGTGTTGTATACCGAGTCGCGGATATCGTGGCAAAATATCTGGAAGATGATAAAAAACAGGCTCACCGGAAAATACAAATAGCGTCAGATGTATTTGTGTTTGTTCAGGATCAAAGTTTTAAGCATCAAGATTTTAGAAAACATGCCTGTTCGTAATGTTTTGTAAGAATATTTTTCTTGTGCGTGAATGATGTCTTTTATTGGCGTAATTATTTCTTCGGGGTGTACACCAGTTCTGATAATATCCTCTACCGATTTGACTTTATGATTTCTGATTAATCTCCAGAAGTAATCAAAAACCCACATTTTTTTAAAAACATTTGCCGGCCTTTTTTGCGCATACAAAATATTTTCTCTCAGCATAACCTCAGGATTTTCATAACAGAAAACAGTAGTTTGCTCGGGATGCATGCCAATCGTAACAAGATGTTCGTCTATATAAAAAGTTTTAATTCCACTGTCAATTGTTCTTACCGAATAATCCACGTCTACCAGCCAAATAAAACGCTCGTCATATCTTGTCGTTACATCTTTGGTTATCATGACATTGCTTGGCGGCCCGATCACATACATATTAACTAAATAATCGACGTTCTTTTTTAAGTTATTTGCAATACGTTTATTTCTTTTAAAATCCGGCAACGTTTCGCCATTATCATAAAGTGGTGTATTACGTGAAAAAACAAATTGCACGTTTTTGTTTTCTTTGAATGCATTTAAATAAACGCTCACAGAATTTTGTTTTGCAAAAAAATCATCCTGATGCATCAGCATGATGTAATCGCCAACAGCCTTATCCAGTGCGAAGTTCCAGTTCTTTGGAGTTTTTAGTGAAGGCTGATGGTTGAAATAACGAAGTGATAATTTATCCTCATATTGATGACATAGATTTTCAATTTCATGATGAGGAGAATCGTCAGAAACGATCACTTCAATATTTTTATAATCCTGCATTACAATAGAATCCAGCAACCGTTTTACATACTTTTCCTGGTCGTAAACCGGAATACAAACAGAAACCAAAGGATTATTCATTTCCATTTTTAAAAGCAAAAATATTTAATTGAACATCGTAAGTATCCTCAACTTTTTTATCATAAAAAGGACGTGGATAAATATCAGCAGCTTCTTTGATATACCATTGAAAATTTTGTTCAGTCAAAATATTCAAAATGGAATTTAATTTATGCATCTCACTGTAATAGCCATGATACTCTACAAACATTTTTTCTACATTCACTAAATCATTTTTTATGTCCAGCATCACTTCGTACTCCGCTCCTTCTATATCTATTTTTAAAAAATCTACTTTTTGTTGTAAAAAATCTTTCAGGCGGATCGCCGGTATTTTTACCAGGTTGCCTTTTGTTCCAAGAGGACGCACGGAACTCGCCATGCTATTGGATTCATAAAATTCTATGTAATCATTATTTGTCCAAACTGCCTTTTGATGCAATTCAATGTCACCAAATTTCCATGAGGAAAGATTCTCTTTTGCGAGCTGAAAATTTTTTGAATCCGGTTCAAAAACAATGATCTTAGCATGAGGATATTGTAGTTTAAAAAACAGCGCGCTAATACCGATATAACCTCCGCAATCTAAAATTAGCGGTGCATCATTCGTGGGTTTAAACAGATAAATTTCTTCTACAAAAATTTCTTTTATCGCGTGAAGAAATGAAAGCGGATCAGTAAACGAAACTGTAATTCCATTTTTATATTTATGAAAATATTTTTTATTTGAAGGCGCATGTTTATAAATTTTTTCATCTATCCAACTGATATTGAATTTGGCATAGTTCGCTGTTAATCCGCGCTTTGCTTTTTTGAAAAAACTCTTTATAATCTTATCAATCATACTAAAGATTTTGAAGGATAATTATGTTCAATCCTAAGGAGTTTTAAAAATAGTTGCAACCCTTTCTTTTTGTTTTCATCAAGATCAAAACTGATACAATCTTTGTAATAATGCCTGAGATCAAAAGCTGTAAAGGGATTTTTTTCTACTACTCTATCCAAATTGTCTAATCCAAATTTATTTGCCTCATTAAAATCTTTTATAAATTTTTCATCCAGCTTTTTATTACTTACCCATGCTGCAAATACAAAAGGCAAGCCTGTAAATCTTTTCCATTCTGCGCTAAGATCAAAAATATAAAAAGAAATTTTTCTTTGAACCAAAGCCCTGTCGCCAATAATAAGTCCGGCTGTTGTTCCTGAAATTTTTGATTGATAATCACCCGATGTGTTTTTATACACTACATTTATTTTCCAATATTCTTTGATTAATATTTTCAGCAATGCTACTGAGGTACGACTTTGATAATCTAATAAAACTGTTTCGATTTCATTCAAGGGAACTTCGCTAAAAAGTGCTACACTGGCTACTTCGCTCACACTTCCGATGCAATAATCAGAAATAATATAGTGTTCTTGTATTTCAGGAATGATCGCTACGGGAACCAATCCTACATCAATTTTATCTTCTAACAACATGGAGGCAATTTTTGAAGGATAATCAATTACAAGATCAACATCCTCTTTCATCATTCCATTTTCAAAACCATAAATCAGTGGTTTTGTATTCAGGTAACTTACCGCACCCGTTTTTATTTTCTTCAATTTTTAAATTTTGTTTGCAAAGGAAATGCATTTCTAACGCTATCAATGAATAAATTCCGAAGCAAAGATAAAAAAATGGCTAACTCTAATTTTTAAGCATTAAGCCTGAAAATAAGAATTAGCCATATAGCAATTTCAAAAAAAACTATTTACTTGTCCAGCTGTTATTATCCGTATTTATATCCGGGAAAACGTGCTCCGGATCGATGGTTACAGATTTTAATTTCTCCTTTGTATCCAATTTCTGGATCCAGGTATTTCCATTTTGCCAAACTTCTACCGGAACTTTTAAGGTGTCTGATTTTCCGCTTTCTGTTTCATATTGAATATAAATTGGCATCGCCATTTTATCCATGTTTACTATGGTTACCAGTGCGCCTTTGGCAGCATCATCATCTACATATTTTACGTCCGTAACGGCCTGGTCAAGTTTGTAATTTTCAATAAACATACCTTTCCAAAACCAGCCGAGATCTTCGCCGGCAGCGTTTTCTATCGTTCTAAAGAAATCCCATGGAGTTGGATGTTTGTAAGCCCATCTTTCAACATACATTCTAAAAGCATAATCAAATCTTTGTTGGCCGAGAATATCATTTCTTAAAAGATCAAGTGCATAACCTGGTTTGGCGTAGAGTGCGGTTCCAATATTTCTCTCATGAAGAGCATCGGGAACGCTCATTACAGTTTCACTGGTTGGCCCAAATAATCTTTTATATCCCGAGCCGTTATTTGTACGTTTGCGCACATATTCTCCATTATTAAAATCCTGTGTGGAAATGCCATTGATGAATGTATTAAAACCTTCATCCATCCAGCCATATTTTCTTTCATTGCTTCCAACAATCATCGGGAACCAGGTATGTCCGAATTCATGATCGGTAACACCCCAAAGCCCCCCTCTTTTTGATCTTGAATTACAAAATACAATTCCGGGATATTCCATCCCGTTAATGTTACAAGCCACATTGGTTGCATTATTATAAGGGAATTCAAACCATCTTTTAGAATATCCTTCCAGCGCGGCTTTTGTATATTCTGTAGATCGCCCCCATGCGCTATCTCCATTTGATTCTACCGGGTAAACACTTTGCGCCAATCCTTTTCTTCCGGAAGGAAAATTAATTTTTGCTGCATCCCAGATAAAAGCTTTTGAAGCAGCCCATGAAACGTCTCTTGAATTTTTCATTTTAAAATGCCAGGTAATATTTCCTTTTTGCGGGCGTGAGGCAGGATTGGTTACTTCATCAGCACTGCGAATCATGACAGTTTTATCGCTTTTCCTTGCTTGGTCCAGTCTTTTTATTTCAGTGGATGTCAACACATCTTTCGGGTTTTGTAAATCACCGGAACCAACAACGATAAGGTCTGCAGGCGCTGTGATTGAATAGTCAAAATCGCCATAATCAAAATAAAATTCACCTGCGCCAAGATAAGGCAATGTGTTCCAGCCTTCGATATCATCATACACACACATGCGCGGATACCATTGTGCAATTGCATAAATTTTCCCGTTTTTCGTATCAAGAATTCCTGTACGGTCGCTGCCGCCTTGTGGAATATTGTAAGAATAATCAATTTTAATTTCAACTGTTTGCCCGTGTTCTAATTTCTTTGGAAGGCGAATCTGCATCCGTGTATCGGAAATTAAATTGGTAACGTCAGAGGAAGAAATTTTTCCTTTTTCAGTTGATAAAAGTTTTACCGATTTAATATTATATCCGCCTTCAAACGTAGATCCTACATTGGTGTAGCGGCTTCTTCTTGTTGCTGGTGCTTTTGCCTGTCCGCGTGAATTTTTGTTGAAAAGATTCTGATCAAGATAAAGCCACAAAAATGGAAGCGCCTGAGGGCTGTTATTTGTGTAAGAAATAATTACGCTTCCGGTGATGGCATCTTTCACATCATCCAGCGTCGCGTTGATTTTATAACTCGCTTTGTTTGTCCAGTATTTTGGGCCGGGTTCCCCGTCTGCTGCGCGGTATTCATTTACAGAAGAAGGGTAAAAATTTGGGGTAAAAAGATCGTGTTGGCTATAAACTGATGAATCACTTTGTGCAAATGAAAAGCAGCTTATTAAAACAAATGAAAAGACAAAAAAGAATTTAATTTTGATCATGAAAAATGGTTTTAGAGTTAAAGGCAAAATATATTCTGAAAGTTTCAAAGATATATATTTAGGGAATAAAGAAACCGCCGAAAGCAGAATTGGATAAATAATTATTTAAACGGTAATCAGAATTAAGAATACGAATTGGGTTTCTTTGTTGGGTTACTTTTCTTGCTGCTGTTTTTAAACCGCGCCAACAGCTATTTCTTCAAGTTGTAAGCAAAGATTAAGAACGCTGTTTTGGAAGATGTAAAAAGCTGTGGAAGAAATGAATCTAATAAAAGTAGCGATGGAAATTTGAATTATTTGTTGTTTTGCTGGTTGAATCCCGGTTATACATATCGTTCAGGTCGCCAAAGAAAGCGGCCGACCGTTTAGAATATTCTCAAAACTCTTTATGCCAGCTTACTTCTGCAGACCCCTGCATGCCTTCTATTGGCGGACGCATCTTTTTTATAGAAAGAAAAATAGATTTCAAATCGGGGAACACTTTATGAATTTCATTTCCGGTTTCCATTACAATCGTTTCCAGCAGCGGAGTTGGAATGCTCATTCTTTTTTTAATAATATTGAAAAGAACCGCATAATTCACCGTTTCATTTATGTGTTCGATTGCTTCATCTCTTTCATGAAATTCAACAGAAGCATTTACCACGTATTCATTCCCAAGGATCTTTTCTTCTTCTTGAATCCCATGAAAAGCATTGAAAAGAAGATTCTGCAACCGAACCGTTATCATAAAAATATGGTGATTTTAGTTCTCCTCATTTTGTGGAAGAACATTAAAATGATCTGAAGGAACCGGATGTTCCAACATGCTTAAAAATCTTTCCGCATCAAGCGCTGCCATACAGCCGGAGCCTGCAGCAGTTACAGCCTGGCGATAAATTTTATCCTGGAGGTCACCTGCGGCAAACACGCCTTCAATATTTGTTTTCGTACTGCCGGGCAGAGTTTTTACATAGCCGGCTTCATCCATATCCAGCCAGCCTTTAAAGATTTCTGAATTAGGCTGATGGCCGATGGCAACAAAATAGGCGCTCACAGGAATGATCGTTTCTTCTCCACTCAATTTATTTACAATTCTTACCGCTTCGGTTTTTTCTGTGCCCAAAATTTCTTCAACTTCACTATTCCAGTACACTTTTATATTTTTTGTTTCCAGTACTCTCTGCTGCATGATTTTGCTGGCTCTCATCAAATCTCTTCTTACAAACATGTGGACGAAGTTGCAGATTTTGCTAAGATATAACGCTTCTTCGGCAGCGGTATCGCCTGCACCTACGATACAAACATCTTTTCCTTTAAAGAAAAACCCATCACAAACGGCGCAGGCACTTACGCCATATCCGTTCAGTCTTGCTTCACTTTCCAGACCCAGCCATTTGGCGCTTGCGCCGGTAGCTAAAATGATTGCATCTGCACTGACCCATTTTTCTTCATCAATCAAAACCTTTAAAGGACAGGCGGAAAAATCAACTTTGGTGGCTAATCCATAACGAATATCGGCGCCCATTCTCCGCGCCTGCTTTTCAAAATCCAACATCATATCCGGACCTTGAATTCCATCCGGATAACCGGGATAATTTTCTACTTCTGTGGTAATAGTAAGCTGTCCGCCCGGCTGAATTCCCTGGTACATCACGGGTTTCAGGTTTGCCCGGGCAGCATAAATTGCAGCGGTATAACCAGCCGGTCCTGATCCAATGATCAGGCACTCTACATGTTCTGTTTTTGTCTCCATAATGCTGCAAAAATAATATTTTTAAAAGTAAAGATATATAGCTTCTGGAAAGTTCCAAACTTTCGAAATCTCACAATTCCATTGATTATTGCCTTCAACTGTTTTGAGATGCGATTTCTTGACTACGGCAAGGTAGAAGGTATTTCCCTTCAGATCGTAGGTACGTTTAAACAACCTGGAATAAGCTTTTGCATCAACTTTTTACAAAAGATTAAGACCGGATTTAAAATTTGTTGAATAAAGAAACAGGCATCCGGAAGAAATTAAAAAGAAATATTACCCGATCACTTTGTTTTGATGACTCTCACTTTCCAATCTTCCGGGCCTTTTTGAAGATATTCCCATTTAAAAGGCTCTTTACTTTCCGCTTCCATTTGATAGTAAAGCGGCTTGGGGTCATGGTCGTTGATAAATTCAAAAGCTTCACCCGGTTTTATATCAGCAAAGGCTTTATAAAACATTTCATGGCGTTCTGCCGGCGGGAAAGGACGAACGTCAAACTCGTTAACCACTGAAAAACCATCATCTCCCAGACCAGTCTTAGCTTTTTTAGTTAAGTGAATGACATATTCATTAGGTTCCTGCTTTTTGTAAATCCAGGAATGCTGCCCCTCAAATTTATTTACAAAAATCGCGTGAATATCTTTTGGATCTACTGCAGAGATAATTTCCATCGTATCTCCCTGCTCCATCATACCATAGCGATGGAATACGATTTGCTTCCACTCATTTTCCTTTGCCTTCCGAAGGTCAAGCAAGGTGGATATATCCGTAAATTGTCTCCCCTGGGATGCTTCGGTACGGGTCACTTTCACCTTCCACGCTCTTCCTCCCCGATTGAGATATTCCCATTCAACTACATCTCCAAAAATAGAGCGAAACTCATAATAGAGAGGAATTGGATCATGATCATTGATGAAAATAAAACATTCATTTACAGGCAATTCCCTGAATAGCTGTATTAATTTTTTATGCCTTTCAATAGGAACAAGTACCCGTACATCCAATTCTTCAGTTAGTTTGTTATTCATGATAATTTAATTTAGGTCACAAGATTACTATTTATATGAAGAGATGGCTTACCAATAATGGAAATTCATGGTGGAATTGTAAAAAACAAAAATCAATTGTACAGTAAACAAACAAAAAAGGAAGATTTGTATTTAGATAACGAAGGAAAAATTGATTGCACATAAATAGATTTAATTCTATAAATGTTCATATAAACATTAGAAAGAAAACTAATTGCAGATGAGTATTTACGATTGAGCTATCATGGTTTAAGAGCAAAAGACAAAAGTTTTAATGCAACAGTGAAAACAGATATTGATGAAAGTATTGGAAAAATAAATGTAATTTCTCAGGATATGGGAAGGGTGATTTTGAATCTGTTTTAATAATGCTTTTTATGTAGTTGTTGAAAACGAAAAACGACAACCGAAAAAGTATGAACCTACTGTTTCTGTCAGTACCAAAAAACTGGATGGGCACATCAGCATTCATGTGAAAGACAATGGCAACGGGATTCCGCAAAACATTGTTAATAAAATCTTTCAGCCATTTTTTACAACTAAACCAACAGGACAGGGAACCGGATTGGGTTTATAAAGCCCATGGCGGGGAATTGAAAGTGAAAAGTAAAGAAGACGAAGGGACAGAGTTTGTTATTGAATTACCCATTGTGTGAATTGACTTCCTTTAATTCTTTTCAGCCATAATTTATTTTGCACAAAAATAACTTGGAACTAGTTTTGTGACAGGATTGATTTTACTTGAAAAAGATGATGTATGAATAGCACCTTGAAGAAACTAAAAGACATTAAATCGGACTGTTGTGTAACGATTCTTTTACAAACGCATCGCACTCCGCCGGGAAATTTAAAAGACAATATCGAATTAAAAAATCTGGTGAAAGAAGCACAAACGAAGTTGTCCGCCGAATGTGATAAAAATATCGCTTCAACGATTATTGATAAAATAAATAATCTGGCTTCAGACATTGATTACCGCTTTAATCTGGAAGCCCTTGTGCTTTTTATAAATGAGCACATTGCAGAATATCTCCGCCTGCCCATAAGGATTGGAAATAATAAAGTAACGATTGGTAAAAGCTTTGCTACCAGGGATTTGGTAAGAGCGCTTCACCAGGAACAGGCCTATTATATTTTGGTGCTCAGCCGTGATCGGGCAAGATTAATCGAGGCGACAGGTGATAAAGAAACTACCGAAATTACAGGCGGGTTTCCTATGGAAAATACCTTCGCGGTTCCGGAAGGCGCCTCAGGAGCTAATGCCCGGTTACAAAGCAACCTGGTTCTTGAATTTTTTAACCGTGTGGATAAACAATTGAATCAATTGCAAAAGGGCGTTGACCTGCCGGTTTTTATTGCTACAGACGAATCCAATTATTCGGAATATTTAAAAGTGGCCGACCGCAAAGAAACGGTTGCAGGATTGATTGCCGGAAACCGGGATCTGGAAAATGCACACAACATTATCAAAGACGTGTGGCCGGTTGCAAAAAAATGGAATGAAAAAAGGAATCGCGAAAGGCTTGCTGAACTTGATGTGGCAGTAGGCATGAAAAATTTTCTGACTGATTTTACAGAAATCTGGAGAGCGATATTAGCAGGAAGAGGCCGGACATTGTTTGTGAAACAGGGATATTTTCAACCGGCAAAGTTGGAAAACAATGTGGTTCAGTTGGTATCGTCCAAAAATATTAGCGAAGCAAATTTGGATGATATCATTGATGAAATGATTGAAAAGAACCTGGAATTTGGCGGCGATGCAGTTTTTGTTTATGGAGATGAATTAGCCCCTTACGATGGTTTGGTTTTGGTAACAAGATATTGATAGATAAAACCAATACAGTAAACAAACAAAAAATGAAGATTTATGTTTATACACAAATAAAAAATTAATTCATACTAAGATGGAATTTATGTTACAAATGTTTAATCAGGCGATATTAAAAAGAAAATAGATTCAACATTTATCGTACTTTTACCACCTAACTAATAAAGCATTGAGAGCGTTTATCAAATTATTTTTACTACTGCTTATACCGGTTTCTTCCTATGCACAAACCAACCGCATTGACAGTTTACAACAACTACTTAAAACCGAAACAAAGGACACCAGCCGGGCGATGCTACTTGCAGATTTAGCTTATGCTTACCTGTATTCAAAGCCAGATACGTCACTGCTGTTGGCACAGCAGGCGCTTTTACTTTCAAAAAAAGAAGGCTATACAAAAGGAGAAGCCTTAAGCCTAAATATAATCGGCGGTGTATTTCTTACCACAGGCAATTATCCCAAAGCATTGGAAGCGTATCTGCAATCTCTAAAAAAATCGGAATCTATCGGGGATAAGGTAGCAATTGCAAAAGCTACCGGGAATATTGGTACTGTCTATACCTCCCAGGGCGATTATAGGCAATCGCTAAATTATACCTTTAAAGCTCTCGCGCTTAATAAAAATCTCGGTAGACAAGTTAGCGTTACTGGAAATTTAATTAACCTTGGAGATACTTATGAAAAATTAAATATGCTCGATTCTGCAAAATATTATACTATAGAGGCTTATAACCTGGGAGTACAGTTAAATGATAAAACTAGAATAGGTATTTCCTTAAATAACCTCGGTAATATCTATTCGAAAATGGGAGAGTCTACCGCCGCTATGCGTAATTACAGGCTGGGAATACCTTATTTAATAGAAAGGAGAAATGATAACAGTTTGTGTGAAACCTATCTCGGTATAGCTAAATTATTTCAGAAAGCCGGTGAAGCTGATTCTTGCCTTTATTACGCAAAACGTTCCCTGTCAATAGCGCAGAATGGAGGATTTCTTAACTATGTGTTGAGTGCTACCAGTTTTTTAACCGGTTATTATACCTCCATTCATAATGTTGACAGCGCTTTCGTGTATCAAAGTGCTGCCATTGCCGCCAAAGACAGTTTGTTCAGCCAGGATAAACAACGAGCCATACAGAGCATCAGCTTTGATGAAGCCACTCGCCAGCAGGAAATAAAGGATGCAAAAGTGGAAGCGCAAACGCAAATGAAATTTAATCTACTGGCCGGAGGGCTTCTTGCGCTTCTCGTGGTAGCTTTCCTTTTGTTCCGCAACAACCGTCAGAAAAGAAAAGCCAATCGATTACTGCAACAGCAAAAAGAAGAAATAGATGCAAATGCAAAAGAACTTGCAAAGCAAAAGACAGACGTGGAACAGTTGGAAGAAATCGGAAAAAAAATTACTTCCTCCCTTTCGGTAGAAGATATCATCGGTACGGTTTATAACAATGTAAACTCGCTGATGGATGCAAAAGTGTTTGGCATCGGAATATATAATGAGATATTGAAGACCATTGAATTTCCTGCCACTTATGAAAATGGTCGGGTACTTCCCTCCTATTCTAACGGAATTGAAGAAAGGAATCGTCTTTCCGTGTCGTGCTTTAATGAAGGAAAGGAAATCGTCATGGGCAACTTAGACGAACAGCACAAAGAATATGTGCAAAACATACCAACCCCGGTAGCGGGAGACCAGGCTGTTTCGCTGATCTATCTTCCGCTGATGGCCAAAGGGAAAAAACTGGGAGTGATCACGGTGCAGAGTTTTCAGCAGAATGCTTATAGTGATTACCATCTTTACATGCTGCGAAATATAGCCATTTATGCAGCTATTGCACTCGAAAATGCAGCGTCGTATACACAACTCAATCAATCAATGCTTCATCTTAAAGAAACCCAGAAGCAACTCATCCAATCAGAAAAAATGGCGTCGCTCGGAGAACTTACTGCGGGCATTGCACATGAGATTCAAAACCCTTTAAATTTTGTAAATAATTTTTCTGATGTGAATCAAGAATTGATTGATGAAATGCAACTGGAAATGGATAGGGGGAATTTTAATGACGCAAAAGAAATTGCCAATGACATAAAAGAAAATGAACGAAAAATAAATCATCATGGCAGGCGAGCCGACGCCATTGTAAAAGGAATGTTGCAGCATTCAAGAAAAAGTACCGGGCAAAAAGAGCCAACCGATATCAACGTTTTGGCCGATGAATATTTACGATTGAGCTATCATGGTTTAAGAGCAAAAGACAAAAGCTTTAATGCAACTATGAAAACAGATTTTGATGAAAGTATTGGAAAAGTAAATCTTATTTCACAAGATATGGGAAGAGTGCTTTTAAATTTATTTAATAATGCTTTTTATGCGGTTACTGAAAAAAAGAAGCAACTGTTGAACGGCTACGAGCCTACCCTTTTTGTAAGTACTAAAAAACTGGATGGGAAAGTACAGATTTGCGTGAAAGACAATGGTAACGGCATTCCACAGAAAGCTTTAGATAAAATCTTTCAGCCATTTTTTACGACAAAACCTACGGGAGAAGGAACAGGCCTGGGATTGAGTTTGAGTTACGATATTGTAAAAGTGCATGAAGGAACATTGAAAGTGAAAACTAAGGAAGGAGAGTTTACCGAATTTTTAATCAGTTTACCAGCATAACGTGAATCAGAGCGTAATTAAAAAGGCGTAACTTGTTCTTGTTTTTTAATTCGTGTAATTCGCACAAAAAATTAGGAATTTCTGCAAATAGTGAAAAAAATTCTCAGTATCTTAAAGTAAAATAAAATAGAACGTCAATGAAAATTTTAGTTGTAGATGATGAAACAGACATGCAAACTTTGTTTGAACAACGTTTCAGGAAAGAAATTAAAAGCGGCGAAATGGAATTTATATTCGCAGGATCCGGAAAAGAAGCTCTTGATTTTCTCAGTCGCCAGAATCACGAATTTGTACTGATTTTATCCGACATCAATATGCCCGGAATGAGCGGGCTCGAACTGTTGGAGCAAATCAAACATATATACCAGACACCACCACCCAAAGTGATGATGATCACCGCTTACGGAGATGAATATAATTACAACCAGGCGATGAGCCTTGGTGCCGATGACTTTCTGACCAAACCACTTGATTTTAATAACTTAAAAGAAAAATTAAAAATTAATGAATAATGGCAAAAATATTAGTTGTTGACGACGAAACAGATTTGGAAATATTGATCAAGCAAAAATTCCGTCGCCAAATACGTGAACAGAAATATGAGTTTACTTTTGCTACTGATGGCAATGATGCTTTGGTCAAAATAGGAGAACATCCGGACACCGATATCGTCTTGAGCGATATCAATATGCCGGGTATGGACGGATTGACATTGATCGGAAAATTAAGTGAGGCAAATCCGATGATCAAATCAATCATTGTTTCGGCTTATGGCGATATGGAAAATATACGCACAGCTATGAATCGTGGGGCATATGATTTTTTGTGCAAGCCGGTAAATTTTGAAGACCTGGATGTTACGATTCAAAAAACGATCCGCTATGTGACACAACTTCGCGAAACCGTAGAAGCCATACGCGAGAATAATATTTTAAAAATGTATGTGGATAAAAACGTGCTCAATTTTATGAACAGCCGTGAGTTTGAATCGTCTTTGCTGTTGAGTGAAAATATTGATGCAACGGTTGCTTTTATTGACATCTGCAATTTTACAGCGATAACTGAAAAGGAACCGGCGGATGTGGTGGTAAAATTATTGAATCGTTATTTTGATGTAATGGTCAAAGAAATCATTGCCCAGGATGGCTATATTGATAAATTTATGGGAGACGCTATTATGGCTATTTTCAGAGGAGAGTTCCACCTGGACAGGGCAATCGAAGCAAGTCTTGCCGTAAGAAAGCAAGTAGAGAAATTGCCGCAGGTTACAGAAGGATTATCCTTTTTACCTAAATTATCAATTGGCATAAACAGCGGTGATATGATCTCTGGAAATATTGGTTCTGCCAATCTGCGACGGCTTGATTATACCGTAATCGGCGACACGGTGAATACCGCGCAACGATTACAAAGCGTTGCAAAACAAGGCCAGATCGTTATTAGCGAAGACTCTTATAAAAAAGTAAAAGATTCTTTTCATTGTGAAAAAATAGGCGAAACTGAATTAAAACATAAACAAAAACCGGTAACCATTTACGAAGTAGTAGATTGATAAAACGGCAATTCCCGGAATTTGTTTGTTTACTATAAATCTAATGAAATCTTCTCTATTGATGAGAGACGGTACAATAAAAAACAACGTCATTAAAATCATTATCACATCCACTCTGTGTACGATCAAAATCTTCAAATCCTACGAGAATTTTATTTTCAGGCGCGTAATTGATTAAAACAGCATGTTTTTTAAGATTGGGATCTACCTCTGGATTTAAAGCATCGTTAGAGCAGAAGTGAACTGCATCATTATTCATTGTTCCAGTGCTTGAATTCCAGGCATTCTGCATCAACACAAAACCTATTGATGTTCCTGGATTGAAACTTCCCAAATTAACCTTGTCGCCAGCTTGCAACGGAGTAGAGTTTCCTGCATTGGGAAAAACATAGGTTATTAATTGAATGTCCTTTGCACTCGTTGGAGGCTGTTTGGTTGGATAAGTATAAAAAGCAATGGAGTTCTTTTGACCACCATCCTGGGTAACATAAGTGATATAAACATTTGAAGTCTCTGTGATAGCTATATCGGCGATTGCTGAATTTGAGAACAATTCGGGATGGCGTTTAGGTAAGCTCATTCCATCGGGAAGAGTCGTGTCAATAAATTCGAGCATGGAAGCAGAAATAGTATCTTTCAATAAGTTATTTGGCTTTCCGGTATTATCGAAAGTGCTTAAAGTCTGATAAGACGTAGAAGTAAACTTCACTGGTTTTGTTACCGGATCTTTTTTGCAGGCGCCAAATGTAAGTAGCGTAATAAATAATAGTACGTAATTTTTTGTTTTCATTTCTTGTGGTTGTAATAAATAATGAGGAGCTTATTTTTTGACTTGTCAAAAACTTTGCCATAAAGTTTTTAGAATACAGTTTTGTTCAGGTTCCGATAATCTTACTTTAGTTCTTTTTCCTTTGCAGTTCTTTCTTTCGGCCGAAACCAAAGTTAAGTGATACTTTTCAAATATTACATAATTCTAAAAACAATTTTTTTCTCTTTTTGGGAAATTATTTAGACAGTCAAATAAGAATAAAGAGAGAGCTGGCTGGCTAATTTAAAAATCCAATTCTAATACTTTAAAGTTTTCGGGGTTGGATTTGTTCCTGAAAATGCAATCAAATTTATCATCAATGAATTTAGAATTTAAAAAAATGAATGAAGTACAATTGATGATTGCGTTTCCTGAAAGATGACGGTTGATTCAACCTTGAACCTTGTCCTCAACTATTCTTTTGGTTCAAAAATTACACTTCCGCTTTTTTCTGTATCGGATTCTATTCTTACTTCATATCTCTTGTTACCGTCTGTAACGATCATCAATGCTGTGTTTGGTGGGATCGTACCTAAATTATCTGCATACATTGTGATGATATTTTCCGGAACATTTTTATCAAGAGAAAGCGTAAGTGAAATTGGTTTATCTGTCAATTTCTGATGAGATAAAACAATTTTTCCGTTGTAAAAAACAGTGATTGAATCACCATCAATTTCTCCATTATCATAAAAAGAAAGATTGAAAGTCGGTTGTTCAATCGTGATCGTTTTCACGATATCTTTTCTTCGGCTTTGAAACCCTTTTACGGTAGGAGTAATAATTTGATGGGTTTTTATTTCGGAATCAGCAATTGGGTTTTCATTTTTTGAAACAGAATTTTTTACAGTTTCCGTTTTTTGAATTTTATTTTTTGATTGAGAATTGTTCTTTGCAATTGCGGACGTTGATTTTTTAGGAGCAACAACGACAGGCTTTTTAGGTGTAGTTTTTTTTGCCGGGGCTTTTGCAACATTGTTTTTTTGATGTGGCATAAATCCTGTTGGGAGATTGCTTACCATTCGCCTGGAAAGCACTGTGGTTCCGGTCCCGCCACAACCCGGCCCCTGGTTTGGAACAGGAATCCATGTGCCGCGCAACTCTTCAATATTTCCTGTGTCCTTAGCATAATGAAGGCGATGAATTTGAAAACAATTTCCAAAATCAGGAGGCGTGTTGGATTTCAACCTTTCAATTTCTGTTATAATAATGTCTTTCGTTTCACGATTCAAAGTTCCTGTTAACCGGCAAATCGTATAGTATCTTTTCGGCCCTTCCATAAAATAAGTATACGAGTATCCGGAAACGCTTGACCCTTCTGTATTTAATTCTAAAACATACTCGGTATTGTCTCCTGCAAAATTTAAATAACCGGGAGTAGATTCATTAAAAGCTCCTTTCCATTGTCCATTAAAATTGATGCTTTTTTTATGGGTAGATTTATAACGTGAAGAATTTTTTTGAGAAGAAAAATTTTGCGCAAAAGAGTTTTGTGCAAATAACCCCAAGTTCATAAACAACAAAAATAACAAGGTAAAAATGCGTTCCCTCATGCCCGGTTTTTTAATGTTTCAAAATTAATTGTTATTAAAGTTATATCGCTTCAAAGGAATACCATCTTTGTCTAATACTTCGTTAAATTTGCTTTTCAAAAATCAAAATAAAAAATATTTTTAACTTAAATAATGATGAATATAACTTTTCCTGATGGCGCTGTAAGGCAGTATGAACAAGGATCTTCAGCAATGGAGATTGCAAAATCAATTAGTGAAGGACTTGCACGCAAGATTTTATCTGCGGAAATAAACGGCGAAATTTGGGATCTTTCACGACCAATAAATAACGATGCTTCTATTAAATTTTTAACATGGGAAGACGAAAAAGCGAAGTCAACTTTTTGGCATTCTTCCGCACATCTTATGGCCGAAGCTGTTGAAGATATTTTCCCCGGTGTAAAATTTTGGGTTGGGCCACCTATAGAAAAAGGATTTTATTACGATATGGATTTGGGAGAAAATGTGATTACAGAAACTGATTTGGGGAAGCTCGAAAAAAAGATGACGGAACTTTCCAAACAAAATAATCCTTTTACCAGAAAAGAAATTTCAAAGGCTGATGCTATAAAATATTTTGAAGAAAAAGGCGATGAATACAAACTTGACTTGCTTTCAAATTTGGAAGATGGAAAAATTACTTTTTATACACAAGGAAAATTTACTGATTTATGCCGTGGCCCACATATTCCTTCAACCGGATTTATTAAAGGAATAAAATTAACCAGCATCGCCGGAGCTTATTGGAAAGGCGATGAAAAAAATAAAATGCTCACACGCATTTATGGAGTTACATTTCCAAATCAAAAAGAATTGGATGAATATCTTATTTTTTTAGAAGAAGCAAAAAAACGCGATCATCGCAAAATCGGAAAGGAATTGGAATTATTTACTTTTTCAGAGAAGGTTGGACAAGGTTTGCCTTTATGGCTTCCAAAAGGCGCGATGCTCCGCGGAAGGTTGCAGGATTTTATGCAAAAAGCGCAATTAGAATCTGGTTATCTTCCTGTAGTCACTCCGCACATTGGTTCTAAGAATTTATACGTTACCAGCGGACATTATGAGAAGTATGGAGCAGATAGTTTTCAACCAATAAAAACTCCGGTCGAAGGTGAAGAATTTTTCCTGAAACCTATGAATTGCCCGCATCATTGTGAAATTTATAAAGCCGTTCCAAGAAGCTACAAAGATTTGCCGCTGCGGCTTGCAGAGTTCGGAACAGTTTATCGTTATGAGCAATCCGGCGAATTACATGGGCTTACAAGAGTGCGCGGATTTACACAGGATGATGCGCATTTATTTTGCATGCCGAACCAGGTGAAAGAAGAATTTAAAAAAGTAATTGATCTTGTTTTGTATGTATTCAGTTCACTCGGTTTTAAAAATTATACCGCACAAATTTCTTTAAGAGACCGGGAAGACAGAACCAAATATATTGGCAGCGATGAAAACTGGGAGCTTTCAGAAAAAGCGATTATAGAAGCCGTAAATGAAAAGGGCTTGCAAAACGTTGTAATTGAATATGGCGAAGCGGCTTTTTATGGCCCGAAACTTGATTTTATGGTACGTGATGCAATTGGGAGAAAGTGGCAATTAGGAACCATCCAGGTTGATTACAATTTACCAGAAAGATTTGATCTTACTTATATTGGCGAAGATAATGCGAAGCATCGCCCGGTGATGATCCATCGAGCGCCGTTTGGAAGTTTGGAAAGATTTGTAGCCGTACTTATAGAACATTGTGCCGGAAAATTTCCAATGTGGCTTGTGCCGGTTCAGGTAAAAATTTTGCCGATAAGCGATAAATTTTTATCTTATGCAGAAAATATTTTAAGTCAATTAAAAAATAATGATATTCGTGCAGAAATTGATGACAGAAATGAAAAAATTGGTAAGAAAATAAGGGATACAGAATTGGCCAAGATTCCGATTATGCTTATCATTGGAGAGAAGGAAGTGAATGAAGAAAGAGTGTCAGTGAGAAGGCAGGGAAAGGGTGATGAAGGAATAAAGACTTTAGCTGAAGTAATTGAAAATATTAAAGACGAAGTGAAGAATAAAACATCAATAAATTAAAAACCAAATTTTTTCTAAACCAAATAAAAAAATTTATAACCTAAATTCAATTAATGGCATTTCCACCAAGACCGCCGAGAGGCGCATTTAATCCACGTTTTAAAAAAGAACAACAACAAGAGCACCGTACCAATCACATGATAAAAGTACCCAACGTACGATTGGTTGGTGAAAATATTGAAGTAGGAATTTATTCTACTGCGGAAGCGCAACGAATTGCAAATGAACAAGGGCTTGACCTGGTAGAGATTTCTCCGCAGGCAGATCCACCCGTTTGTAAAGTGATTGACTACAACAAGTTTCTTTATGAAAAAAAGAGACGCGAAAAAGATATGAAGGCCAAAAGCAAAGTTTCTGAAGTAAAAGAAATCCGCTTTACACCAAATACAGATGATCATGATTTTGATTTTAAATCAAAACACGCCTTGAATTTTTTAAAAGACGGCAATAAAGTAAAAGCTTATGTCCAGTTTAAAGGCAGAGCGATTATGTTTAAAGAAAGAGGCGAATTATTATTATTAAAATTTGCTGAGAGGCTTGTAGATGTTGGTACTTTAGAGAGTATGCCTAAATTAGAAGGCAAAAGAATGTTTGCCATTTTTGCGCCTAAAAGCCAAAAGAAAAAATAGTTGAAACGATCAAATGTTGACAATAGAAATTGCAATTATTTGTTCGTCTACTGAATGGAATCTCAAAAAAAAGCGTCGTGAAAGCGATGCTTTTTTAGTGTGTCAGGCAGAATGTAAATAAAACTTTCACATCACTTATTCAAAATATTGTAAGTTTTTTTACCCAAATAATACGTATTATTACGATTCTCTAAATTTGGTAAATATTCGGTATGATATCATACAAATAAAGTGGACTTTTGTTGTGCAATCTAAAAATTTAAAATTCATTTAAAATTACTATGAAAGAAGAAACAGGTGAGGTGATCAATGTGATGATAGTTGATGATCATGTGCTTTACAGGGCGGGCGTGAAAACTGCACTTTCCTCAAAGAAAGACATTAAAATTATTGCTGAAGCTGACAACGGCGCGCATCTTTTAAATATGCTGAAAGGCATTCAGCCGGATGTGATTTTGCTCGATATACAAATGCCGATCATGGATGGAATTACGGCTTTGCCGGAAGTAAAAAAATTGTATCCGAACATAAAAATCATCATGCTTACTTTATTGGATGACCAAAGTGTAATTACGAAATTGATGGAACTTGGCGCCAATAGTTACCTCGTAAAAACATCCGATGCTGAAGTAATTTATGAAGCTATTAAAACCTGTCATGAACAGGAATTTTACTTTAATTCCATGACCAATAAAGCGCTCCTAAATAATTTGCGTCAAAAAAATGTTTCATCTCCATTCAAAACATCTCATGATGACGCGGTGCTGACTGAAAAAGAAATTACCATTTTGCGGTTGATGTGCGAAGAAAAAAGTACCCGTGAAATTGCAGAGGCAGTGGATCTTAGTCCCCGCACCATTGAAGCAATCCGTGATAAATTAAAAGTAAAAACCGGCACTAAAAGTACTGCCGGACTGATTATGTTTGCTGTAAAAAATAACCTGCTCGACCAGGAAAATTAATAACGTTTACTAAAATCATCATCTATTTTTGCTTATTCATTTTTAAAAATTATGAATGAGCATTTTTTTATTTACAACAATAATTTTTTTCGGGTAGGCATGACCGTTATAAGGGCGGATAACTGTGGTTTACGTTATGGCGACGGATTGTTTGAAACTATGCGACTGCATGAAGGAAAAATCCTTAATGTTGATTTTCACTTTGAAAGATTTTTCCAGGGAATGAAAATGTTGCAGTTTGATATTCCCGAAGATTATTCATCTGAATTTTTTATTGAAAGAGTAAACGAGCTTTTATTAAAGAATTCGATTTCTAAAAATGCGAGAATCAGGTTAATGATTTTCAGACGCGAGGGAAACATATTTGATGCTGAAAATAATTTTCCAGATTATATTCTTGAAACTTTCCCACTTTCCGAGAAAATGGAATTAAATGAAAACGGATTAGTTGTAGATATTTTCCCAGATGCAAAGAAAAGCTGTGATCGGTTTTCAAATTTGAAATCAAATAATTATTTACTTTCCGTAATGGCAGGAAAATTTGCACAAAAAAATAATTTAGATGATGCAATTTTATTGAACGCGTTTGGTAGAATTTGCGAGTCATCCATAGCAAATATTTTTATCATCAAAAATAATAAAATCTATACGCCACCTTTGTCAGAAGGCTGTGTGGCGGGCGTTACACGCCGTTCCATGATTGAAACGGTTTCTTTAAAAAAATTTTCAATTGAAGAAAAAAAACTTTCAGTAGATGACATTCTCCATGCGGATGAAATTTTTTTAACCAATTCAATCCAGCCGGTCAGGTGGGTTAAAAACTTTCGGGAGAAGATTTATGGATGTGAAAAAGTGAAAGAAATTTTTAGGAGAGTTATTGAAAATATTTCTATTTCCCGGTAAAAGATGTATTAAGCAAACAAATAACCGGAATTCTTAGTTTTATTTTTTCAAAGTTTAATCTGGTTAATTTCGAAAAATTCCACAAGAAAATCATTTCTCTTTCCTGTTTCAAAAATTATGTTTTAATAAAAAAAATTCTTTTAAATGCGCCAATGCTGATAAGTTTTTTGGTTGGCATTTTATATTTAATAATTTTAAAAACACCCCAATCGTCAATGGTAATATCTTTTGCATACAGATCCATAAATTCCGCAAAAAATCGAGGCGATTGATATTCATTGGGCATTATGTTTCCCCAGACGGCTTTTACAACCATTATTTTGCAGTTCTTATCATCTGGCTTTGTAAAATAAGCAAAAATCAAAACGGCAGCCAGTATAATAGTTACAATTATTTTTTTCATAAACAAATATTTGGAATCCGTGTTAAACAAACTATTTAATGAAAAAATTACAGCATTTATTTAGAGAAAAGCAGCATAAAGTACTTTCAAATATAACAAAAAAGAAAAGATTGCAATAATGAAAATTTAAAAGCACTTCATGCAGATTTTCACTTTATCTAGCCGATAACCTTTTAGCTTTTAAACACGCTACCTTATCATCTCTCTTGTTGTAGCATTTTTTTTATTTAAAAACTGACAAATTAGAAAAAAAATACGGGTAAAAATTTTACCCGTATTTTACCATCTCGATTCTTATAAAAGAAATATTTTCAAATGATAGCCGTATTACTTATTTTAAGGATCCATAGTAAGCATCATCTGTCGGAGTATCCCACCAAACAGGCATACTCCAAATATTAGGATCAGCTGCATGAGGATTTAATGCAAGCGTATGTATTGAATTGTAATTTATTTCATAAGTTGGAGGTAACATCCAACGGCGCATCCAATATCTTGGATCATTTGGCGAACCGCCTGTCAGCTGAGCCTGACCTGTAAATAAAGGACCTCTTTGGTAACCTGGGTAAACAACTCCAAAACCACCTACATCGCCGGCGCTAAAATCAAAGCGGCGCATATCGTTATAGTTTTCAATACTGCAACCCATGGCAATATATTTTTGCAGCATAATGTCTGACATTGTCAAAGTACCCGGACTTTGTGCAACAGCAGCACTCGTAAGATAGGTGCTAATATCGTTGGGATCCATAGGTTGCATATCAGGAATGGTAACGCCAGCAGCGTTTTTGTCAAAACCAGCGCCTTGCCATTCTGAGAGCTTAGCCTGCATCATATCCATATCCGCCTGGATGCCCGCGATATAGGCAGTGTACGCATCTGTAGCATTGCCTTTTCTCATTTCCACTTCTGCTTTGATAAAACACATTTCATGATAGGTCAGAATCTCCTGGTCAGAAATAGGACGAACCTGGAAGGACCCTGTTGAACCAATAACCCCGGCGTTATATGCATCTTTTGAAGGATACCAGTTCACATCATTGGCAGGCTGATCAGGGTTTCCGGATGTAGCTATAGCACTACTGCGCATGTTTACATAAGCGGTATCTCCTGCATAAGTAAAGTTGGTGCTGTTGATGTAAATGGAACCTGCAGGATATGTTATGGATACCTTGTTTCCATCAACTGTGTAAGCGCGTCCAACTTTTTGCTGGTCAGCAATAAAATTGGCCAGGTCAGTTCCATCCGCAATGGAATAAGTGATTTTTTTATCTGCGGTGGCGTAAGTGGCCGTCTGAATCGAAGTAGCGCCTCCTTTTAGCAAGCGGGTTGCCGTGTCATAAGAATCAACCCCTATTGAACGGTTCCACGTATAAGAGCTTACCTGACCTCCACTTAATTTAACATTGGCCATAGAAGCAGGTACAATTTTAGACATCCGCGGATCAACTACTCCTGAACCATTCATATTCGTCAACAGGTTGTAATAATATTTGGAAATCCGAATAGAATTGCCATAAGCGGCATAGTCGAAGTTGCCATTGGTTACAACAGGATCGCCATACAAATAATCAGTTACAGTACTGTTGTTCATACCTGGCCCTACCGTATTATCGGCATTAGACTGCGGCCCCTGCGATAAACAATACAGAATAGAATCCGCATTAAATAAATCCGTTTTTTTGGAAAGTTTAAGCATATAGCGGGCTTTTAATCCCCAGCATAACTTCAGCCATTTACTTACATCTCCACCATTCCACAAATCTCCCTCTGAAAGTGCCGGAGCTCCAACTTCCTGAGTTTTACTGAACAGGCCTATGGCTTCATTTAATTTGTTCATACATCCGTTATAAATGGTTTTACCGTCATCAGGTTTAGGACTGGGATTTCCAGTTCCGGCCTCTGTGTAAGGCATCTCGCCGTACAGATCCAGCATTTGCATATAACCCAATGCATGGAAAACATCAGCCACCGCCATATAGTGATAAGCGCCTTTTTTCTCGGCTGAATTATACAAATCAACTACATTGGAGGATACTTCGATAAACCATGTCTGATATGGAGTTGTTGAATTGCCGCTGGAGCATTGCCATGTGGTGCTAAACGTATTACCAGAACCAGAGTTAGTATAATAAACTCCCGCTTGGAGTGCGGTACGATAATTGGTGACCCCCGCAGTGTACTGGTAAAAGTGTTCAATCCATGGCACACGGTTTTGAATTAATACGGTTTGGTTGTTTGGATTATCGGGGTCTGTATTAACGTCCAACCACTTTTTACAGGAAGCTAAATTCAACACGAGTACGCAACCCAGTATAATATATGTTGTTTTTTTCATGATTTATTTTTTTGAGTTTAAAACTTAAGGTTTACTCCAAATGTGAAACTTGCTACAGCAGGCACTCCCAGGTAATCAATACCTGTTGAGCCGGAACCTCCGGTTCCTCCCGCTGCACTTACTTCAGGATCCATTCCTTTATAATTTGTCCATGTAAACAAATTGGTTCCTACGGCTGTTGCTGAAAGCCCTTTGATAATTTTTTGATTCTTTAATATTCCAGAGAAGTCATAAGTTAAAGACAGTGAACGAAGTTTTAACCAATTTACTGAAGTAATAAAATTATAAGAATTGGCTGCATAACTGCCATCGCCTGTTTTCGTGGATGACCAATATTGTTGAATCATAGAGGCACCTGAAACCGTTGTACCAGCAATGTTGTATGACTGATCTGCATTGTAGGTTATGGTAGTATCTGCTCCTGTTCGATCACTGACTCCATTTAAAGTTACCGATTGCCGATTGTTCAATAAAGTTTTCTTGCTTAACCCATTTATGACCATAGCGTACTCTGTACCATTAAATACATCTCCTCCTATTCGAATATCCAGAAGGAAGGATAATGATAAATTTTTGTACCGGAAAGTATTTTCAAAGCCGCCAATGAAATCCGGTTCACGGTTACCTACGACCAGAACATTAGGATCCAGTTTATACAATCCTGTTTTAGTATTTATCTGATAGCGGCCGTTTAGAATTTCTTTTCCATTTGCGTCAGTTTCATGCATATAAGATTGACCGGTCATTCCTGCAAAATAACCACCGTTAGGAATTGATGCTGCTTTTATGGTTCCAAATTGAGCGTCTGTCGGGTAAAAATAGGCTACACCAGGGATGAAAGCACCTAATCTGCCCTCGTTGTAGGAAAAGTTCAGCGTTGAATTCCATGAAAAGTTCCTGTAGGATACTACTTTACCTGTCAGCGCTATTTCCATACCATTGTTAATTACCGAACCGGAATTAAGAGTGCTGAAAATAAATCCACCGGATTGAGCTAAACGTGGTTGCCCGATTTGATTTTTTGTTTCATTATGATAATAGGTATAATCTAAACCAATACGATCGTTCCAAAATCTAAATGCTCCTCCAACTTCCCATGAACTTTGAATCTCAGGTATCAAAATGGGATTACCTGAATAGTACTGATTACCTACTCCGATAAAAGAGCCAATAGAAATCGGAGGATTTTCATAGGTATTCAAAGCATAAGGATTGGCGTCTTTACCGACTCTCGCCCAGCTTGCCCGTAGTTTACCGTAGCTAAGAATATTATTCGCTGGAAGCAATTGCGAAAAGATAAAAGAGCCACTAATAGAAGGATAAAAATAGGACCTGTTTGCTATAGGCAAAGTAGATGACCAGTCATTACGTCCTGTTGCCGTCAGATATACCAGGTCTTTATAAGAAACGCCTACTTCTCCATAAGCTCCAACCAATCGTCTATTGGTTGTCGCATCAGTAAAAAATTTATTGGTGTTCTCCATATTATTAAAGCTAATGGTACCTGGTGTACTAAAGGTATATCCCCAAAGATTTTGATTTTTTGTATTAAAATCTTCTGAAGTAGTTCCCAACAGCAGATGCGTATCAAAATCTCCGAAGCTCTTGTGAAAATTACTCATCACGGTTGTTGTGATATAAGTATAGTTAACCAGGTCTTTGCTCAGACGCCCGTTTTGATATAGAGGAGGCAGGGCAGAACCGGGAGCTATATAAGTATAGTCATTGGTTGTGTACTGGTCATAGCCCACACGCCCTGTAATATCCCACCAATTGGCAATTTTAAAATTGCCATTTATACCTCCGGTAAAACGATTGGTTTTTGAGGTTAAATTATCCTCATTGATGATCCAATAAGGGTTGTCTCTATCATCTTCCAAATTAGGAATAACTCCGGCATATATCCGATGCTGCGTCCCATCAGGATTAATATAATTTTTTATATTGTACGTAGTCGGCCAACCATACAACGCCTGCATACTTCCTACTCCGCTATATCCACCTCCTGACCATAGTCCTGCAGTTGTTAACGTTCTGTCGGTATTAGCAACAGAATAGGCTACATTCGCATTTAATGTCAAAGCGCCGTATTTCTGTTCGCCGTTAAAACGAAAAGTTGTTTTATCATAACCTGTACCAGGAACTATACCTGTTTGCTTAAAGTTAGATCCGGATAAATAAAAAGACCCGTTCTTCGAACCACCCGATACGTTTACGTTATTATCATAAACAACCCCATGTCTAAAAAAATTACCGATATTATCATAAATAGTACTGTCGGCTGGAATCTTTGGCCCCCATGAACTGTAAACACCATCAGTAGTTAAAACCCCATTGCTTGAATAGCTACCAGGACCAAATTCTGTCTGAACTTCCGGTAATTTGTCTGCCCAGGAAGTACTTACTTTGCTATTAAAATCCACTACTACCCTTCCTTCTGCTCCTTTCTTAGTGGTAATAAGAACAACACCGTCAGCCGCACGGGAACCATATAAAGCGGCAGCAGCAGCGCCTTTTAAAACCGACAAGCTTTCAATATCTTCCGGATTGATATCCATAACACGGTCTGAGTAAGTTGTATTACTGCGGGACAAACCATCAGTACCTGTATTCCCGGTAACGGTGGTCGAATTATCATAGATAATTCCATCTACCACAAACAATGGCTGATTTTGCCTGCCCTCTGATGTTGAGGTACCACCACGAAGAGTGATCGAAGCCCCTGCACCTGCGGAACCACTGAATTGGGTAATATTTACACCCGGAACTTTACCGGCAAGGGAATTAATGATATTAGTATTCTTATTTTTCATTAATTCCTTCGCATCTAATTGGGTAACTGAATAACCAAGCGACTTTTGCTCCTTTTTAATACCCAAAGCAGTAACAACAACTTCCTGCAATTCTCCTTTGGCTGTTTCAAGAGTAATTGAAATAGTGTTAGAATTTCCCATTTTAATTTCACGGGTTGTAAATCCCACCGCGCTGACTACCAGTACATCTTTGGAAGCCGTACTAATTGTGAACCTACCATTTGGATCGGTTTGGGTACCGGTAGTTTTCCCTTTAATTAGAACAGATGCCCCAACAATTGGAGTATTATCCTGGGAAAGTACGATACCGGTAATTGTCCTTTCCTGGGCAAAAACCTTTTGCTGCAATTGCAATACAAGCATTACAGCAAGGAATGTCATAAATTTTCTCATAGTAAATTTTAAATTGAAGGTTTATTAAAAAAGATCTGATTAATTTGATTTTTGATTTTTAAGTTTAAATATTATGTGGTTTCAGAGAAGGATGAATTTCACGCTTTACAAGACTTGTATCCCTGCGCGTTGATATGGATTTAACACCGGATCATCAGGAGGCAATTCTGTAATCAGCGTATCAATTTTTTTACTGTCACAAACCTGGAACGGCTGCCTTGAATTAATCTTTTCAGAAATGGTCAGGCAGATTAGCTTTTGAGAAGAGTCTACCATTGCCTTTTTTATCTGAACTACTTCCCAATCATTATCAGAAATTCCGGTTTCCAGGTTAATTGCGGAAACTCCCAGAAAACACAGATCAACTTTTAATTCCCTGATTCGTGAAATAGCGTCTGACCCCACTGTTATTTTAGAATCTTTAGATACTTTATCTCCGATTGCAATCACTTCAATATTTGGATGCACAATATATTCTGCAAGAGCCGGAATGCTGCCGGATATAAATGTCGCATGAAGCTCAGCAGGCAACGCTCTGGCCATTTCAATAATCGTTGTGCCGCCCGTTGTTAATATCACCATTCCGTCTTTGATGAGAGAAATAGCTTTTTCTGCGATAATCTTTTTTTTATTGTAAGCATATACATCATTAGAAGAAGTATGCGTATTATGAAACGATGGAGACAAAGCCCCGCCATGCACTTTTATTATTTTTCCGCAATCTGCAAGCTGTTGAATATCTCTTCTGATGGTATCGTCGGACACTTTTATCTGTTTACTTAAATCCGTTGACAACACTTTATTGTGCAGATTTATCTGATGGAGGATAAAAGCCTGTCTTTCAGTTTTAGTCATTTTGATAATTCAAGTGTTTCACAAACATATAACTTTAACGAATTGAAAAATCAATTCCTGCAACTTTTTTCTGGTTTTTTTGCAGGAACTGGCAAAATATCCGCAAAAAGAGCAAAAAATTATTGCACCTATAATTTAAATTAAAACCATAAAATAAATCTGAAATTCATAGCTGTAAAGGATTACAAGTAATATTGCCACTCGATATATTGGGCGAATCTTGCGGTTTTATGTTGAAAAGATGTGGAAAAAAATTATGAATCTGCGTTTAGTGCAATTTTCCATTTTATCCTTATAACCCAGTTTTTTTTTAACAAAATTGAGAATTTGTTTTACTGTTGATGAAACAAAATGAAATATCAGTTATTTGTTTCACTATAAATCAGCAAAGCTATCACCCTAAATTATCAATATAACGGCAATGTATAGACGCAACTTTTTTTAAGGCAGAAACACGAAATTGGTAATTTGTTTTTTTACTGCGCAATTTTTTTTAAAAGATGATGCAAGAGATACTAACTGGCATGCACCCACGAAAAAATAAGAACAAACTTCCCGGTTTACTAATCATTTTCTTCGATGTGAAACTGCATGTTTTTTTACAAGAACTTTTTTTGGCGAAACTCTTGCTTTCTTCTTTGGAACTACGGCCGGAGTTTCCGAAGTATTTAATTCTTCTTTTGACATTTCTGCATTTTCTTCATCAGTTGGGCCAATGTTGTCATCGAAAAAGTTCTCCATCTCTTTGGCCTTATAAATATTCGAGTTGTATTTATTTCCCAGAACAATGATGGTTGCTGAATCCTGGATCATCCGGATAAAGACAGCATTATTCCCATGCCACCAGCCATTGTGATAGATTACTTTTTTCCCATCCGGGTAAACATTCATTCGCCAACCATAGCCATAATTCCTGATTCCGGGTTTTTCATTACTATAAGGTGTAAATGCTTTTTCCAAAGTTTCTTTGCTAAAAATCTGGTTGGTGTACATTGCCTGATCCCATTTCAATAAATCTTCGGGTGTACTATAAATATTTTTGTCGCCAATGCCACAATCTAAAAATGTAAATGCTTCTTGTCTTCCGCGGTAATCATAAGATGGCATTGCAGTGGCGCTGTCTTTAATATTATAAACATAGGAATCTTTCATGTTCAAAGGAGTAAAAAATTGCTCCTGCAAAAAATTAGCATAAGATTCTCCGGCAGCTTTTTCGATGATCAATCCAAGCAGCGCATAATTGGTGTTGCAGTAGGTAAAATGTGTATCGGGCGAAGTAGCGGCGGGTTTAAATTTTATTAAATAATCAAGCACATCTTTATTGCTGCAATGTTGTTTTTTATCCCAGCCCAATTTTTCCATGAAATATAAATAATTTGGCAACCCGCTTCTGTGATTCAACAACAATTTCACTTTAATATTATCATAAGGAAAATTTGGAAAAAACTTTTTTATATCATCATCCAAAGAAAGTTTTCCCATTTCTGCTAGTTTCAAAGTAGCCATTGCAGTAAATGTTTTTGAAACAGATGCAAGATGAAATGCGCTGTGCCTGGTGAGCGAATCCTTTTTTCGAAGATTATAATATCCATGATAATCTTCAAAAATTATTTCACCTTTTTTTGCGACAAGAATGGCGCCATTAAAGCCTGTACGCAATAATTTTTTTTCGTAAAAATCCTGTACTTCATTATGATATCGGTCTAATTCGGCTTTAGGAAGATTGCCCGGAACCGGCGCTACATAACCGACAGAATCTTTTGGATCGGCTTTTACTTTAATGGTGCTCGAACCGCAGGAAGAAACAAAAAATGATAACGCAAAAAGCAGAAAAGAAAAATTTATAAGTCTCATCAAAAAAAATTCAAGAATTTAGGAGGTATATTTGCAATATTACATTACTATTTTAATATGCCAGAGAAAAAAGTTACCAGTTATCCTAAAGAAAAAATAAATATTCTTTTTTTAGAAAACATTAGCAAAACCGCTTCACAAAAATTTATTGATTCCGGTTATACTTCTGTTAAAAGATTGTCAGGAGCCATGACAGAAAGTGAGCTGATTAAAGAAATCAAAAATGTTCATTTATTAGGGATCCGATCAAAATCCAAAATCACCAAAGAGGTTTTAAAAAACGCCGCTAAGCTTCAGGCAATCGGATGTTTTTGCATCGGGACCAGCCAGGTAGATATTGAAGCGGCCACCGGAAAAGGAGTTGCAGTTTTCAATGCACCTTACTCTAATACCCGCTCTGTGGCTGAGTTGGTGATAGCTTCTTCCATTATGCTGATCAGAAGAATTCCTGATAAAAATAAATCAGCTCACGAGGGAATCTGGTTAAAAGATTCTACAGGAAGCCATGAACTTCGGGGGAAAACCCTGGGAATTGTAGGCTACGGAAATATCGGTTCACAGGCCAGCGTGCTTGCAGAATCTTTTGGAATGAAAGTTATTTTTTATGATACAGAAACGAAGATGCCACTCGGAAATGCAGAGAATAAAAAAACTTTAAAAGAGTTATTAAAACTTTCTGACATCGTCACTCTTCATGTGCCCGATCTTCCTTCAACAAAAAATTTGATCAACAAAAATAATATTCCATTTTTTAAGAAAAATGCGATTCTTATTAATTATGCACGAGGTGGCGTAGTTGATCTCGAAGCATTAAAAATTGCTTTAAAAAATAATGATCTTGGCGGCGCAGCAATTGATGTTTATCCGGAAGAGCCGGTTAAAAACGGAGATAGATTTTCGACGCCTTTACAAGGATTAAGCAACGTTATTCTAACGCCGCACATCGGTGGTTCTACAGAAGAAGCGCAGCAAAATATCGGGGAAGATGTAAGCAATAAGTTATTTAATTTTTTAGAAAAAGGAATTACAACAGGCTCACATTCCGTTCCTCCACTGAATCTTCCTTTGCATGAAAATACGCATCGTATATTACACATTCATAAAAATGTTCCAGGTGTTTTATCCGAAATCAATACACAACTTTCTTCTCATAAAATAAATATTCTTGCTCAATATTTAAAGACCAACGATAAGATTGGCTATGTGGTACTGGATGTAAATAAAAATCTTTCAAAAGAGGCGCTGGAATTATTGAAAGATGTAAAGGAAACAATTAAGGTAAGATTATTGTACTGATAAAACGGATAGTCATTCTTTTAGTTGGTCGTGATTATTTCAAATTAATTGTATAAACGAGTTAAGATGAAAACACATTTTCTACGCGCCGAATGGAACAATCTTGTAATAGCTAATTATGTAGTTCCAAAAGAAATTTTATCACCTTATATTCCTTACAAAACTGAACTCGATTTTTTTAGAGGTGAAACTTATTTAAGTCTTGTTGGCTTTATGTTTCTGAATACAAAAGTTTTTGGATTGAGCATTCCTTTGCACGAAAATTTCGAAGAAGTGAACCTGCGGTTTTATGTAAAATATAACAATAACGGAAACTGGGAGAAAGGGGTGGTTTTCATAAAAGAAATAGTACCAAAGAGAGCCATTTCGTTTATAGCCAATTATTTGTATGGCGAAAATTACGCCACCATGAATATGAAACATTTTCATACTGATAGCGGCGAAAATTTTGAAGCAGGTTATGAATGGAATTTTAAAAATAAATGGAACAAAATAAGCGCTGTCTGCAATAAAAGATCACAAAAAATTATTCCGGATAGTTGTGAAAGTTTTTTTGCTGATCATTATTGGGGTTATTCAAAATCTAATGATAAGAAATCTTATAAATATTATGTTGAGCATCCAATTTGGGAAACCCTGAAAGTGATTTCTTATAATGTTGACTGCGATTTTGGTTCTCTTTATGGCGATGATTTTAAATTTCTGAATACTGTAGAACCAACGTCCGTTTTGATGACAAAAGGTTCACAAATTGGAATCCAGAGAAAGAAAGAATTAGCTTGAGAAACATTTTCTTAATATTTTTTTTCATCCCATAAATACTTCACTTGCTGTTCCTGCAACAAATCAACCATTTTTTTCACCGCTTCTTTGTTCACCGAAACATGATTTAAAGATTCATTTAGTAAAGAATTGATATATTCCATTTTACTTCCTTTGGAAAAACCGGCGGAGCTATGGAATTCAGTAGCACCCGTACTTTCAGCGATTGAAACGATGTTTTCAGCAGTAACGCCCGAACCAGGCATTATAATAATTCTTCCATCTGAGCGTTTGATTAATTGAGAAAGAAGTTCAGTGCTTTCAATCACTTTTGGTTTCAATCCGGAAGTCAAGATTCTTTCGAATCCCAATTCAATAATATCTTCCAACGCCTCAAAGGGATCAGCGACTCTGTCAAAAGCGCGGTGAAACGTAGCTTCCAGTGGATAAACAAATCTGATCAATTCTTCGCATCTTTTTTTATCAACTTTCCCTTCTCTTGTTAAGATTCCGGTAACGATTCCATCACAACCAAATTGTTTGCAAATGGCTGCATCATTTTTCATAATTTCAAAATCCTCATCACTGTATAAAAAATCTCCACCCCGCGGACGAATCATCACATACAAATCAATATGCAATTTTTTTCTTGCTGCTTTTATAAACCCGTAAGAAGGTGTGGTGCCGCCTTCTGCGGGACCAGCACAAAGTTCAATTCTATCGGCGCCTGCTTGCTGCGCTGCAACACAACTTTCAATATCAAAACCAATGATTTCTAATTTCATAAATCAATTTTATTTTCGGTTCCTTTTGAAGAATTGCCAAAAGTATCTTTCCTATTTTATACGCTTTTAATGCAATTCCTGGCTTAGGTTACTCCTAAATCAAAAAAATACTTAGCCGGAATAATTTTTTCTTCTCCTTCGCTTTTTACTGCAAATACAAATCCTTTCTGAACCGCGTAAGCACCATATTCGCCTTTTTTATTCAATGCCAAAAAAGCTACCTGTAAAGTTTTTGCTCTTTTCATATCACGGTTGATAATCCGCTCAATCGCTTTACGGCAGGCCGCTTCAGGTGATAAACCATGTCGCATATATTCAACAACAACATGCGTTCCGCAAATGCGAATTACTTCTTCGCCAAGCCCGCTTGAGGTAGCAGCGCCAACTTCGTTATCGACAAATAATCCCGCACCAATAATTGGTGAATCTCCTACCCTTCCATGAATTTTAAAAGCCATTCCGCTTGTGGTAACGGCGCCGCTCATATTTCCTGTAGCATCAATTGCTACCAATCCCATCGTATCATGATTTACAGAACCATCATCAAAAAATGGTGGTGCAAAGGGGCCATTGTTTTTTTTATTTTCAATGTTTATTTCAGGTTTATACTCGCTTTTTCTCAGCCAGTTTTGGTATGCTACTTTTGCCGGGGCAGAAAGTTCTTTTGATTCTTTTTTAAATCCATTTTCAATCGCAAATTGTTGTGCACCGTCTCCTACCAGCATGACATGAGGGGTTGTTTCCATTATTTTTCTTGCTACTGAAACTGGATGTTTTATTTGTTCAATCGCGCCTACAGAACCGCAATTGGCATGTTCGTCCATGATGCATGCATCAAGCGTTACAATACCGTCCCGGTCTGGATATCCGCCGAGTCCGATGCAGCAATCCGTGGTGTCTTCCACATATCTTGCACCGGCTTCCACAGCATCTAATGCGCGTCCTTTTTTTGATAATATTTTCCATGCTTCCGCGTTTACTTCCTTCCCGTTATTCCAGGTAGAAACAACGACCGGTTTGGTCTGTGCATTACCGTTAGTGGCCATATTTTTTAAAGAAAGTAACGGAGCAGCAAGGGTTGAAAGTTGTAAAAATTTTCTTCTGTCGAGCATCGTAATTATTTTTTCAAATGTAAATAAGAATGAAAGAAAAAGATATTATTTTCTATTTTGTAAATTTTAAAAGGACAGAATTTTTTTCGATTAAATGAAAATTGGTTTTTGTTTCGTTATATTTTTATTATATTTTGAACGTTTAGAAAAAAACACTTATTAATTTTTCATTTGCAATTTTATTAAATGGCTTTATTGGAAAGAAGACTTAGCTTATCTCAGGCATCGGCCATTAATATGATTGATATGGTGGGCATCGGCCCGTTTATCACATTGCCGATGGTTATCGGGATGATGAATGGGCCATATTTTTTATACGCCTGGCTAGCGGGCGCGTTTTTATCAATTGTAGATGGAATGGTTTGGAGTGAATTAGGTGCGGCATTTCCACGAGCTGGCGGCAGTTACAATTTTTTAAAAGAGGCGTATGGAAAAAATGGCGCCGGCAAAATGATGAGCTTTTTATTCGTCTGGCAAACCATGATACAAGCCCCTCTGGTCATCGCTTCTGCAGCAATCGGCTTCGCAAAATATTTTTCTTTTATTGTTCCGCTTACCAATATTACAGAGAAATTAGTAAGTGGAAGTGTCGTCATTTTGATTGTGATTTTATTGTATCGAAAAATAGAAGCGATTGGCAAAATCAGTATTTTATTATGGATCGGCGTTATTATTACCATGTTCTGGATTATCGGCGGTGGAATTGTTTATGGAAATTTTTTAACGCCGGTAAGAAATATCAATTCAGGATTAACGATTGATTACGCTTTTGTAACAGCCATTGGTTTTGCCAGTGTCAAATCTGTGTATAGTTATTTGGGTTACTACAATGTTTGCCACCTGGGAAGTGAAATAAAAAATCCGTCAAAAAATATTCCCCGAAGCATTTTTATTTCTATTGCAGGAATTGCAGTTTTGTATTTACTGATGAACATCAGTGTTGTAAGCGTTATCCCATGGCAGCGGGCAAAAGAAAGCGAATTTGTAATCAGCGAATTTATGGAAGTGTTGATGGGGCATACGGCTGCAAACATTATTACGTGTCTCATTTTGTGGGTCGCTTTTGCTTCAGTATTTTCTGCTACCCTTGGCTACAGCCGCATTCCCTATGCTGCTGCTGAAGATGGAGAATTTTTTAAAGTGTTTGCAAAGCTTCATCCAACTAAAAATTTCCCTTACATTTCCTTATTATTTTTAGGGAGTGTTGCTTTTATTTTTAGTATGCTTTTTAAATTAAGCGAAGCGATCAGCGCCATTCTCGCCATGCGAATTATGATTCAATTTATCGGGCAGGCTGTGGGATTATTAATTCTCCGAAGCAAAAAAAATAAAACTGATTTTCCTTACAAGATGCCTTTATTTCCTTTGCCGGTCTTTGTCGCAATTGCCATGTGGTTTTTTATTTTAATTTCTACAGGAAGTAAATTAATGTTGAGTGGATTGGTGGTAATTTTCCTTGGAGCAATTGTTTATTTTATCAAAGCAAGAATTCAAAAGGAATGGCCATTTATTAATTAGCTAATTACCTTATTTTTCAATTGTAAAATCTCCTGGTTCATCTCATCAATTTTTTCAAGTAGATGATTAATCGTTTCTATACCTTCTAAATTAATATCAAGATCATAATGCAGGCGTACAAATTTTTCTAACTTTTGCAGTTCATCCACCGGGATATATGAATGATGCTCAACCGCTGTAACCCTTATCAATCCGGAATCCTCCAAAGAATTGATAAAAGAATATTCAATGTTATGATAAAAGCAAAAATCTTCGGCGGGGATTAATTCATTGTTTTCCATATCAAAAAATTTATGTAGATAATTTTGATAATTCGGTAAATAAATCTTTTTGTTTTTGGGATAAATTAGTTGGCAATTTCACATCCCAGCTGATATACAAATCACCAAACTGTCCTTCCTTTTTATAAACAGGAAAGCCCTTTCCTTTCAACCTGATCTTCGTTCCATTTTGTGTTTCCGGATTTACTTTCAATTTGATCTTTCCGCTTAAAGTGTCAATTGTTTTTTCACCACCAAGCAATGCAGTATATAAATCTACATCTTCATTTTTATACAAATCATTTCCTTCTCTTCTGAAAGCCGTATTATTTTTTATGACAAAAGTGATGAACAAATCACCATTCGGACCACCATTTGCGCCGGGGCTTCCGTAACCTTTCAATTTTATTTGCTGTCCGTTTTCAACGCCTGCAGGAATTGTAATTCTGACATTTTTACCATTAATAGTAAGCGTTTGTTTATGGGTTGTGTAAGCATCACTTAATAAAAGTTGTAGTTCCGCATTATAGTCCTGCCCACGGTATTTTGCCTGACTTCTTCTGCCTCTTCCGCCGCCAAAAAGCGATTCAAAGAAGTCTGAAAAACCACCTTCTTCACCACCTGAATAAGTATATTCTTCGCCACCAAAATTTGAACCAAATCCACCACTTCCGAATCCTCCAAATCCGCCACTACCTTGGTGTTGTTGTCTAGCCTGTTCATATTGATCAGCATGCTTCCAGTTTTCGCCATACTGATCATATTTTTTCCTTTTTTCAGGATCGCTCAAAACTTCATGCGCTTCATTGATCTGCTGAAATTTTTTGTGCGCTTCTTTGTCATTTGGATTCACATCAGGATGAAGTTTTCTTGCCAATTTTCGATACGCTTTTTTTATATCTTCTGCGGATGCATTTTTTGCTACACCCAATGTTTTATAATAGTCAACAAAATCCATTTTCTTATTTTAGCTTTGAAAATATTTTTGAATAAAATTAAGAGTTATTAAAATAAAATTTTAGAAAATATCAATATTCTTTTGTTTATTGTTGAGACACTATCAAAATTGATACCCCAATTTTTATTGTTGAAATAAAGAAAAATTAATGAAAAAATTTCCGCTTTTTATTCTATTTTTTTCTGCTTCCTGTATAGCGCCGCGCGTTAGTATTACGAATTCCAGTTCTTCAAATAATCTTTTAATTGACGGCAAAACTTTTGCCACTTTGTATCAGCAAAGAGCCGCTGAATATAAAGCGCTTTGTTACCAGGCTTTTAATATTGCGCACTCGCGAATTGAAGAATTTAATCGTCAAAGATCTCCAAAACCAAAAGCGATTATGACCGATATTGACGAAACGATTTTGAACAACAGCCCTTATCAGGCGCGTCAATTATTGCACGGGAAAGATTACGATCCAATTTCATGGAAAGACTGGACATCAAAGGGAGAAGCCGATACATTACCGGGCGCGCTGCATTTTTTACAATTTGCATCTGCTGCCGGAATTGAAATATTTTATGTAACCAATCGCGAGGAAAATGAACGCCAGGGAACATTGAATAATTTGAAAAAATTTAATTTTCCAAACGCAGATAATGAACATTTATTATTGAAACAAAATTCATCTTCCAAAGAAAAAAGAAAAAATTTGATTGCTCAAACACATACCATCATTTTACTAATGGGCGGTAACATGAATGACTTTAGTTTTTTATTTGAAAAGAAAAATTCCGATGAAAGAAATAAAGTAGCGGATTCTTTTTCTGCTGATTTTGGAAACCATTTTATCGTTTTGCCCAATCCGGTTTATGGCGATTGGGAATCTTCCCTGTACCATTATAATTACGGGCTTTCGGCAGCACAAAAAGATTCGGTAATAAAAACATCTTTGTATGTTTATTAATACCTAATGCAGATTCTTGCATAAATAAAAAACTTCCGCATTTTTTATGCAGAAGTTTTCGAGTTTTTTAATCCTGTGGTTTTTTCAGTCTTCAGGGTTAAACTTTTAAAGCCGTTTAAATGGCTTGGTTTTCATTCGGATTTATATTTTTTTAGACATTGAATTCAAAAAAAGAAGTTGACTGATATCAGATCTTTATTGGTTTTTCCTGGATTAAAGGAACGGTTTCTTTTCAATGGATTTGGATTCGCGATTAATGTTTATTGAACATCAATCAACTTCTGAAACAAAGATAGGACGCTGTGAGACCCTGTACAAGAGCGCATTTTCTTTATTTTACAGTTGTTGCATTTACTGGCTGAATCGTAATTCACCGACTAAAAGAAATCGTATAATTACGTTTTAAGGTTTTTGTGGAATAAAGAATGAAAATAGAAATATGCTTTTTTGCTCGTTTACTGTTTAATTTTTTTGTAAAAGAAAAAGCTTCATGTTATAAAACAAAAAAACTTCTGCGGATTATTTGCAGAAGTTTTTTTAATGATTTAATTCCTGGGTTGCGTTTTTCAGGGTTTAAACTTTCAACTCTTCTCAGAGTTGGTTTTCATTCGGATAATTATTTTTCTTAGGTATCAGATTCAAAAAAAAAGAAGTTGACTGATATCGGATTATGGTTTTTCCTGGATTAAAGGAATGGTTTTTTTTTCAATGGATTTGGATTTGCGATTAATGTTTGTTGAACATCAATCAACTTCTGGGACAAAGATAGGGCGCCGCCCAACCCTGTACAAGAGCGCAATTGCTTAATTTTACAGCTATTGTATTTACTGTCGCATTCGTAATTTAACTATTAAAAATATTCGTAAAAATACCAAACTGGATACCTTATAAATATCCATTAAAAGTTCGTTTGCTATAAAATGAATCCTCAAAAAAATAAATCTTCTTCTCAAAATACTTGATTCAATTTATCTTCGTTCTTATGTCTAAGTTTTTAATTGTTGGTTTGGGAAATCCGGGAAATGAATACGCGCATACGAGACATAATATCGGATTTGACATTTTAACCGCCTTTGCTTTAAAGCATAAAGCTTTTTTTCAGTCTTCGAGATTAGCAGAAATGGCAGAAATAAAGTTTAAAGGAAAAATATTTGTTTGTATAAAACCAACTACATTTATGAATCTGAGCGGAAGAGCAGTAAAGTATTGGTTAGATAAAGAAAAAATAGAGATAGAAAATTCTTTGACAATTGTTGATGACCTTGCGCTTCCATTAAGCAAGTTGAGATTGCGTAAAGGTGGCAGCGACGCGGGTCACAATGGATTGCGCGATATCCAGAATATCCTTGGTACTGATGAATATCCAAAGTTGAGATTTGGAATTGGAAACCAGTTCCCTAGGGGGATGCAAGTCGAATTTGTTTTGAACCGTTGGCTGGCAGAGGAAATGCCGATAGTAGAAAAAAAAATTGAGAAAAGTATAGAAATAATTGAAGAATTTGCGACCGTAGGAATTGACAGAACGATGAGTGACATAAATAATTTAAAATTTTAATTATTTCATAGATAAAGTCTTTTTTAAATTTGTTTTTTATATTTTCGCAGAACCTTTGAAAAGCCCTCACTAAACCTGATTGAAATGAAAATATTTTGTATAGGGCGTAATTATGCCGAACATGCTAAAGAACTAGGCAACGGAATCCCCGATGAGCCTATTATTTTTATGAAGCCAAAGAGTGCACTTGTGCAAGGCCACACTCCATTTTATTATCCTGAATTTACCAACGATCTTCATTATGAGGCCGAGTTGGTAGTGCGCATTAGTAAAAATGGAAAATACATACAGGAGAAACATGCTTCCAATTATTACAACGCAATTTCTGTTGGAATTGATTTTACAGCGCGGGATATTCAACAGCAATTGAAAGAGAAAGGCCTTCCATGGGAAAAAGCAAAGGCGTTTGACAATTCTGCAGCCGTGGGAAAATTTATTGATTTAACTCCCGTAATTGATAAAAAGAAAATCAACTTTTCTTTGTCAAAAAATAAAGAGACTGTTCAACAGGCCACTTCAGGTTCAATGATTTTTTCAATTGACCAGATTGTTGCCAACATTTCGAATTATTTCTCGATAAATATTGGTGATCTTATTTTTACGGGCACACCTGCGGGAACCGGAGAATGTATTGTTGGTGATTTATTGGAAGGGTACTTTGAAAAAGAACAAGTGCTCTCTTTGGAGATTAAATAAGATTTTTTACCGCTATAACAGTAATGCACAACCGAAAACAAGAAATTGTTTTTTAAAGAAAGGTAAAATTCTTGTTATTTATTGCTATACTGCCCATCAGCACATAAGCGCATTAATTTCAGCTAAAGGTTTCTCTTATTTTTTCCCAAAATGTTTTATCATTTTTATCCGGCTTCGGCTTAAAATTTTCACTTTCCTGCAAGTTCTCAAGAGCAGATTTTTCGGCTTCAGAAACATTTTGCGGAGTCCAAACATTTATTTGAATGAGCTGATCGCCTTTCTCATGGCTGTTTATAGACGGAAAACCTTTTCCTTTTAACCTGAAAATTTTTCCGCTTTGTGTTCCTGGCGGAACTTTAATCTTAGCACGACCGTCAATTGTGGGCACTTCCGTTTGCGTTCCAAAAACTGCATCAGGAAATGAAACATAAAGATCAAAAGCAACATTTAAACCTTCGCGATGCAAGTAAGGATGTGCTTCTTCTTCAATTAAAATTACCAGGTCGCCCGGACCGCCACCGCGTTCACCCATGTTGCCTTTTCCGGTCATGCTTAGTTGCATTCCTTCCTGCACGCCAGCTGGAATTTCAAGGGTTACGGTTTCCTCACCGTACACCCTTCCTTCGCCTCTGCAAGAAGTACATTTATTGGTAATGACAGTTCCTTCGCCATTACAATCCGGACAGGTTGTTACCGTTTGCATCTGGCCTAAAAAAGTATTTTGAACTCTACGAACCTGCCCGTTTCCACCGCAAGTTCTGCAAGTTTGTGAGCTGTTTTTATCTTTTGCTCCGCTACCACCGCATGTATGGCAGGAAACATATTTTTTTACCTTGATAGTTTTGGTAGTTCCTTTTGCAATCTCTTCATAATTTACTTTAATTCTAACCCTTAAGTTGGTTCCCCGAACACCCCTACTCCTTCTTGAGCTACCACCACGTGATCCGGAGAAAAAGCTCCCGAACATATCGTCGCCAAAAATATCCCCAAACTGGCTGAAGATATCTTCCATGTTCATGCCCTGTCCGGAGAAACCTCCGCCCCCACGTCCCGGCCCAAATGCATTGTGTCCAAACCTGTCGTATTGTGCCCGTTTATCCGAATCGCTTAAAACTTCATAAGCTTCTGCAGCTTCTTTAAATTTTTCTTCTGCTGTGTGATCGCCGGGATTTCTATCCGGATGAAATTGCATCGCCACTTTTCTGTAAGCTTTTTTAATTTCATCGGCGGTTGAATTTTTATTGACCCCGAGAATCTCATAAAAGTCTCTTTTTGTCGACATCGTATTTGCCATAATATTTTTGCTAACTGCCTTCTGAACTGTTGGCAGTCATTTTTAATTTGTATTTTTCAGGAAGATCATTTGCCTACTACAACTTTAGCAAATCGAATCAGTTTATCGTTCAGGTAATATCCTTTTTGTAATTCTGCTACTACTTTTCCTTTTAATTTTTTGTCATCGACATGAATCTCAGAAACTGCTTCATCTTTTTCAACATCGAAATCCGTGTGAAGAGTATTAATGGATTTTAATCCCTTCGATTGTAGATTTTTTCTAAATTTATCAAACACCAGCAAGACTCCTTCTTTCAGAGCGTCCTCTATATTGCTTTCTTTAAGCTGTTGCTCTGCCCTATCCATATCATCTAAAACCTCCAACATGGAAACAATTACTTCTTTTCCAGCGGTTTGCCTTACTTCAATTGCTTCTTTTGAAGTGCGTCTTTTATAATTATCAAACTCTGCAAAAAGACGAATATATTTCTCTTTTTGTTCGGCTAATTCCTGTTGTAATTTTTCAGTTTCGTCGCTTTCTTCCTCCGTTTCATTTAAAACATCCTGTGGAGATTCAGGTGGCAGATTTTCATTCTCAATTGAAAAATCTTCCGCCTCCACGGGTTCTTTAGATTCATTTTCTTGCATGTCTTTTTTAATTTTTTTTCTATTTGAAAACTGGCTGCAAAGGTAGTACAGTCAAACTTTTTGCCAATATTAAAAATTAGACAAAATGACACAAAAGCCTTATAGGAAAAAGTTGGAAATGTTAAAAGATTATTTAACCACCTGGAATTTACCCGATTCAACAACGGAACCTTGTTTATCATGAAGCTGAAAAATATAAACGCCGCGGTAAAAATCATTCAGGGAAACGGTAATCTTCTCATCGGTGACTTTCAACTCTTCAATCTTTTTTCCAATAAAATTAAATATTATCAAAGAATAAGAGTCATCATATTTTTTTGAAAATTCAAAATTGATGAAACTGATCGCGGGATTGGGGTAAAATTTAACCGTTTTTATAGCTTCAGATACCACCCGTTCAGGTTTTACCTGTGCATTGCTGTTAAATTGAAAGCCAACAAGAAGTATAAATATGTAGAGAATTCTTTTCAATATTTTACAAAAGTATTAATTAAAATGGAACCTACAACTTTCGCGCCCTTTTATATTGTTTAAAAAAAATTATATTTTTTGAAACAGTTACAAGTTTTATTCCTAAATAATAAACGTAATAAAAATTTGAAAATTGTTGATTGCAAAAAACAATCTTGATTTTTTCATATTAGTAAACCAATCAATAATTGATTTATTTCTTCTAAAATTAAAATATTGAGTAACTTCAAATGCATGCGAATGAGTCCCTTTTTACGATTCAGTTCAGGATTAAACCCACGCCAAACAAAGCTTGCCAAAGAATTTGAATTCAATTTTCAAATCAACTCTTTCTTCTTTTATAAAATGAGCATTGATAAATCCGTTGTTATGTTTTATGAATATTTGATCAAGAATTATATTTCTTTTAAAACTAACTTCGCCTCTTCCATACCATTTAAAAATCGCTTCTTTACTGCTCCAGAAAAGCGTTAAAAGTTGATGGTTGCCGGTTGTTGAAAGATTGATTTCCGATTTGTTTAAAAATTTATTTTTTACCAGTTCTATTTTAGGAGTTATTAACTCCACATCAATGCCCACCGGTCTTTTCTCACTTATGATTGCTGCTGCAAAATCGCCGCAATGCGAAATCGAAAAATAAAATTTACCATTACTCAATAACGGTTTTTTCGACTCAGCAATTTCTATTAAATGCAAAGGAAATTCAGGATGTAAAATCTGCAGAAGATAGCGCCCCGCAAGATGTTGCAGTCTTTTATGCGGATGGGACACTTCTTTTTTAATCGTCACACTTTCTAAAAAAAAATCTTCATTTTCGGTAATATGCCAAACAGCCAGTTTAGTAGAATCGTTGATATTATGTTGATAAAACAAAGGCATTCAAAAAAATTATTCTCCTATTTATATTTTTGATGAATTATTTTGCAAGTGTAAAAAATAACCCGCAATTAAATGATTTTATCTGATAAAAGAATTCTGGAAGAAATTGAAAAGAAAACAATCATCATCAAACCTTACAACCGCGAAAAATTAGGCAGCAACAGTTACGATGTTCATCTCGGAAAAAATCTTGCTACTTATAAAGATGGAGCTCTTGACGCAAAAAAACACAATGAAATTGTTCATTTTGATATCCCGGAAGAAGGCTTTGTCCTGCAACCAAATCAATTATACCTGGGCGTTACCTCTGAATACACTGAAACACATGCGCACGTTCCTTTCCTCGAAGGAAAATCTTCTACAGGCCGTCTTGGCATTGATATTCATGCGACCGCAGGAAAAGGTGATGTTGGTTTCTGTGGTCATTGGACTTTGGAGATCTCCTGTAAAATTCCAGTGAGAATTTATGCCGGAATGCCCATCGGGCAATTGATTTATTTTCCAGTAGAAGGAGAAGTTGAAGTAAAATATGATTCAAAGAAAAATGCAAAATATAGTCATCAACCAGACAAGCCTGTGGAAAGTATGATGTGGAAAAATAAGTTTTAGAAGAAACTTACGGAGTTTAATAAAAAATTTATTGCAACTTATAAGCAACTACTTTTTTAGCAAGAAAAGTTGGAACATACAGCATTCTTTTTTCAGCATCATAGCCAATATCTGCTGCATTGACATGTTGCTGATGCGTTTCAAGCAATGTTTCAAAATGGCCATCCGCATAAACGTAATAAATATATCCAACCCATGAAGTAGCCAGAAAATCTCCGTTGCCGACCGGTTCTATCCCGTCAATGCCTTCAGTAACTTCAGCAATTTGTGAAATTTCTTTACGCGCATTTGCTTTCTTCAAAAATTTTCCTTCAGCAAACACCAGATCGTCGCCCATCGCTTTCAATCCATTGGCACCATTTATATTATCCAGAAACAAGGAAGGCATATCATTTTCGATTCTCCAAATTTTGGAAGTCCTTGAATCAGAAACATAGACAACACCTCTATTTGAAACAGCAATATCATTAAGGCCTTGCCCTCCCGGAATGGCAATCTTTTTTATCACTTTTCCTTGGTTTAAATCTATCACAACTACTTCATTAATATCAGCGGCATAAAGACGATTGCCAAATTTACCTAAACCTTTTGGAGCATTTAAACCAGTAATAAAATTCGTATCAATTATTTTACCGTCAGCAGATAATTTGCCTACACCGCCAATCCCATCAGCATCCCAGCCTCCTCCGTTTATTAAAGAAACATATAAAATGTCTTTTTGTAAATCCGGTAAAACTGATTCCGGAACAGCAATAACAGTATCAGTTTCCCATTGTTTTATGAGTTGATGTTGTTGACAGTTTGAGGTAAGAGTTGTGAAAAGAGTTGCAAAGAAAAGAAGCTGCTTCATAAAATATTTTTTAGAAGTGATCAATAAATTCCATTACAATTTAAGCTATTTTTATAATTTATTTTCCCCTGCTTTTTACCAATTCTATCACGGTTATTTCCGCCAGGATGCCTACCCTGCCTGGGTATCCAATAAACCCGAATCCAGGATTAACATATAATTTTTGTTTCCCTTCTTCATACAATCCGTCCCATTCTTTATAAATATATTGAACCGGACTCCATTTAAATCCCGGAATTTCTACACCGAATTGCATTCCATGTGTGTGGCCGCTGAGCATCAGATCCACATCGCTATATTCCGGCCGAACCTGCGCATCCCAATGGCTAGGATCGTGGCTGATCAGAATTTTAAAAGGATATTTTTCTGCGCCGGCATATGCTTTTTTCATATTACCATACCTGGGGAAATGAGCTTTGGCACTCCAGTTTTGAATTCCGATCAAGGCAATTTTGTCACCGTTTTTTTCAAGTTCTACATGTTCATCCATCATCAATCGCCAGCCAAGTTCTTCATGGATTTTTGCAAGATTGATTAAATTTTGTTCTTTTGTTACTCCGTCATATGGCCACTTTACATAATCTCCATAATCGTGATTTCCGAAAGTAGAATAAACACCCATCGGCGCTTTTATTTTATTAAAAACATCCATGTAATTTTTCATTTCAGGCGCCCGGTCATTCACCAAATCGCCACTGAATATAACCAGGTCACCATTTTCAGCAATAATCTTTTCCACCCCGTGTTCTACAGCTTTTGTATTCATAAAACTTCCTGAATGCACATCGCTGAAATGAACAATTTTTAATCCGTTGAAACCTTTCGGCAAATTATCAAATGCGAGTTTTATGCGTTTTACTTTGTAATTATATTTATTTGAAAATCCATAAATCAAACTTCCAAATAATGTTGTCCCCGCTGCAAAACCAAGCCAGCTAAGGAATACAGAGCGGCTAATGCCATTGTTGTTCATTTGCGAAACTTCTGTGTTTCTAAAAAAAGTTTTTCCTGCGAGCCATTGAATCAGCCGCCGCACATCATCAATTAGAAAAAAAACTGAGGAAACTAATTGGCCAAAAACAAATGCGAGAATGCTTGCAAAAAGATATGTCCGGACTTTTTTGGGCAAAAATTCCGGGCCGGTAAAAATAAAAAGCAACAGGCCGGCAATTGCTACAACCGCCATCAGCCAATAAAAAGCAAAAATGACTGTTCTTATTTTTGAAGATACAGAATGGCTCACCGATTTTATTGCCATAAAAACATAAATATCCAGCAAAATCATGATCACAACAATGATAAAAGATCCAAATGGAGTACGCATTATTTAATAGTTTAAGCAAATTAGAAAATAAGAAATTCATCTATTTGTTTGTTTACCGCCTTTATCGTTTCATCATTCAAACGACCTTCGTCATCCATCACTTTATCAATCACCGAAATTGGAAGTTTGTTATAAAAAACATTCATTTTCATGTAGTGTAAAGTATCCGAAAGATGGTCCATGCCCCGCAAATTACCGGCTCTTCCTGTTGCTACGCCGGTCAATAATGCTTTCTTGAAATTCCACACTTTTCTGATATCGCTGTTGTCAATCATCGCTTTCAAAACTCCCGGATAAGAACCGTTATATTCAGGAACGATAAAAATAAATCTCTGGGTTGGAATTAAAATTTCTGTTTCCGCTTTTAAAATTCCTTCGGAACGATGAAGCACATCAAGCCCTTTTAAAGAAAAAATATTGGCATCAATGTTTTTATTTTTCAAAATGCGCTGATATTCTTCCGCCACTTTTTCCGTGTGGCTTCCAATGCGGTTTGTGCCGCTGATAATCGTGTACATAGATATAAAATTAATTGCTTTTCATCTTATCCGTTTATTAAAATAACAAATTGTTAGAAGTTGGGGGATTAATAAATAGCTTTTTACCGCAGATTATGCCTTAATATTATGCCTAATAATTAAATTTGCCGGAATGGCAGAATTAAGATTAAAGATAGAAGTTAGAAAATAACAGAAAATGAATTTTAATTCCGAATCTAAAAAAAAATTGAAGAATAACCGAAATAGAATTATGGGAAAAATAATAGGTATTGCAAATCAAAAAGGCGGCGTGGGCAAAACAACTACTGCGATTAATCTCGCTGCAAGCCTTGCTGTGCTTGAGTTTAAAACCTTACTGGTAGATGCAGATCCTCAGGCTAATACAACAACTGGCGTTGGCTTTGATCTTCATAATGTAACTACGGGCCTTTATGATTGCATGGTAAATGAAACTCCTGCAAAAGATGTTATTTTAAAAACAGAAATTCCTTATCTTGATCTCATGCCTTCGCACATTGATCTGGTAGGTGCTGAAATTGAAATGATCAGTTATCCCGATCGTGAAAGTGTTTTGAAAAATGTTCTGAAACAAATTCGTGATCAATACGATTTTGTTATTATTGATTGTTCGCCTTCTTTGGGATTGATAACGGTGAATGCGCTCGTCGCCGCAGATAGCGTGGTAGTACCGGTTCAGGCCGAATTTTTTGCTCTGGAAGGTTTGGGGAAATTGTTGAATACAATTAAAATAGTTCAAAACCGGCTCAATCCTGAATTGCAAATTGAAGGCCTTTTGATGACGATGTATGATGGAAGATTGCGCTTGTGCAACCAGGTAGTAAATGAAGTAAGGCATCATTTTGAGGAACTGGTTTTTAACAGCGTTATCCATCGAAACACGCGCCTGAGTGAGGCTCCCAGCTTTGGAAAGCCTGCTATACTTTATGACGCCGATAGCAAAGGAGCCATTAATTATTTAAATCTCGCAAAGGAAGTTTTGCAAAAAAATAACATGACGAAGATGAATCAAAGTGATAAAGTTTTGGAACATCCTTAAAATATAAACATAAAAAATACTTATCGAAGCAATACATGAAAATGAGTACACCAAAAAGAAAGGAAGCGTTGGGAAAGGGAATCCGGTCGTTGTTACAAAATATAGATAGCGATCTTTCTGTTACAGAAAAAAGTTTTATAAAAGATTCTTCTGAAAAAACAAATGCAGCAAATGCAAGAATTCCACTCAATCAGATAGAAGCAAATCCTGGCCAGCCGCGTCATGACTTTGACGAAAATGCGTTGAGTGAATTAGCAGCTTCTGTAAAAATGCATGATATCATTCAGCCAATAACGGTTACGAAAACTGCAAAGGGAAAATATAGAATTATTGCGGGCGAAAGAAGATTTCGAGCGGCAAAAATTGCCGGCCTTGCAGATATTCCGGTCTATATAAAAGACATAAAAGATTCAAAGATTCTTGAACTCGCTTTGCTCGAAAATTTGCAAAGAGAAGATTTAAATGCCATTGAAATTGCGCTTAGTTACAGACAGTTATTGGATGAATTGGATTACACGCAGGATCAACTTGCAGAACGGATGGGTAAAGAAAGAAGTACGGTTACTAATTATATTCGTCTTTTAAAATTACCACCAGATATCCAGGCTGCGGTGCGAAACGGAAACATTAGTATGGGCCATGCCCGTGCACTTATTAATGTGGATGTGGTAGATAAACAATTGTATATTTTTAATGAAATAAAAAGCAAGGAACTTTCTGTTCGTCAGACAGAAGAACTGGTAAGAAAATTATATTCGCCCGTAAAAACCGCTGTTAATAATTCTGTAAAAACCACGCTACCGCCGTCTCTGAAAAAAATTGAAGATAATTTAGCATCTCATTTTAGCACGAAAGTAAAAATGATTCACAGTAAAAAAGGAACCGGCAGCATCACTTTTGATTATTTTTCCATCGAAGAGTTAAGTTCACTTTTAGACAAGATGCAGGTTTCGGTAGATTAAATTATGGCAGCAAGATCATTGGGTTTTATTATTTTATTTTTACTCCTTTTATTACCTGGAACTGCCATTTTTGCGCAGCAAAAAGAAGATACAGTTCTTATAAAAAATGATACGTCCCTTATTAAAAAAGAGGATACAACTCTTGTAAAAGAAAATGCGCCGGATACTTCAGGAAAAAGTTTATTGTCTCTTGATACAACAACAAAAAAATTTAATCCAAAGGTAGCAACGCTCAGATCATTAATTTTGCCAGGCTGGGGGCAATGGTATAATAAAAAATACTGGAAAATTCCAATTGTTTACGGCGCCTTAGGTATTACAGCCGGCGTATTTTTCTATAATCTAAAAACTTACAGACTTTTGCGTCTTGGCGTAATTTATCTTTCCGATACACTTACTTCAAATGATCGTCTTGTTGATCCGCAATTCACCGGATTGTCCTTACCGTCTCTTCGTTTTTATAGAAATGCTTACCGCCAAAATATTGATTATTCAGTGTTGGTTTTTTTGGTTTTCTGGGGATTGAATGTCGTAGATGCCACTGTTGACGCGCATTTGAAAGCATTTGACGTAAGCCCGGAAATTGGAATGAGAATAAAGCCGGGAATTGGTAATATGAATAACCCCGGAGTTTCTTTTGTTTTCTTTTTTAAAGATAAAAGCAGTAAGCCATTGTTGCCCCTTCCATAAAAGTTTTGAATAAAATTGGATTAGAATAAAATAATTTCCTCTTCTCGCCTATATAACGATGGTGCACAAACGCAATTGAAAGGGTCTTAAATTTATTTTTTATTACCCTTTTATAATTCAAGTACAAATTTTCGCATCATATTCAACGCCATCATTGCCGTAATTTCAATATTTTTTTGACGCTCAAAACGCTGTTTAAATTTCTGTACAGATTGCTTTTTTTTATTTCCTACCGCAATCCAAACAGTGCCCACGGGCTTTTCCGGCGTTCCACCATCAGGCCCCATAATTCCCGAAACTGCAATTCCATAATCGGTTTTCATTTTATTTAATAAACCTGATAACATTTCCTTTACAGTTTGATCACTCACGGCTCCATATTTTTCCAAGGTTTCTTTTTTTACATCAAGAAGCATTTCTTTAATTCCGAAAGAATAACTGACTATACTTCCTTCAAAGTAAGCAGATGCGCCGGCAACGGAAGTGATAAGACTTGCAATGGCGCCACCTGTGCAGCTTTCAGCAGTCGAGATTGTTTTTTTATTTTTCAATAACAATTTTCCTAAAACTTGTTGCATCGTTTCATCTTCATCGGTTACCATATAATTAATTACCAGTTTTTTTAATTCACTAAACTGATCGTTAATTAATTTTTCCGTTTTTGTTTTATCAAAACCCGAAGTTGTTAATCGCAATCTCACCATTCCGTAAGCAGGCAAATATGCCAGGCGTATTTCTTTGGGCAATTGCGCTTCAAAATTTTTGATAATTTCTGCAAGAGAGGATTCCCCAATACCAGCGGTGAGAATCGTTTTATGAATAATGGTTGGAAGTTGAAATCGATTTTCAAAATAAGGAATCAGGTCATCCATAATTCCCTGCATTTCATAAGGCACGCCAGGCATACTGACGAAAATCGTTCCATCTTTTTGAAAGATCATCCCGGGAGCTGATCCTCTTTTATTTTGCAAAACTTCACACACATCAGGAACTTCGGCTTGTTTGAAAATCACATCGCTTATTGGTTTGTGATAAATTTTTTCAAAAAGAAATTTTACATTTTCCAAAGCACCTGTATCTACAATCATTTTACCGGAAAAATATTTGCAGAGAAGTTGCTTAGTAATGTCATCAGAAGTTGGCCCCAGTCCACCGGTTATCAAAACAATATCTGCACTTTTATTTTCAATATCTAATGCATTCCAAATTTCATCTGCATCATCACCAACAGCAATTCTCTTTGTAACTGTGATGCCTACCCGATTTAATTGCTGCGCCATCCATGCACTGTTTGTGTCTATTACCTGACCTATTAATAATTCATCGCCGATAGTAATGATCGAAGCATAAATATTTTTCATTCGGCAAAATTAATCAGAAAGAGAAAAGAATAATTACCATGTTTTGTGAATGGAATCTTATAGTTTTGATAGGATCTATTTCTAACTTTAAACTCTTTACCATTGCAAAAATTATTTTTGTTTTTTTTCCTCGTCTACTCGACCAATTCTTTTGCTCAAAATGTCGAAAAACAATTTAATGATGCGTTTAAAAAAATGTCGGACGACCCAGGTTTCAAACATGCTACAATCAGTCTTTATGTGGTCAATACCACAACCGGAAAACCCGTTACAGAAGTCAACACAGAGGTTGGCGTGGCTCCGGCAAGTTGCCAGAAAGTAATCACTGCTTCCACAGCCTTTGAACTATTAGGCCATGATTATTCTTATAAAACAACCATTGGATATACAGGAAATATAGTAAACGGGGTTTTAAACGGGAATCTTATTATCAAAGGTAGCGGCGATCCTACTTTGGGGAGCTGGCGCTATGGACAAACGAAAGAAGAAAATATTATTTCTGATTTTGAAAACGCGATATCACGGTTAGGCATACACGAAATTACAGGACATGTTTTTGCTGATGAAAGCTTGTGGGATGATGAAGCAACGCCGGGTGGTTGGGTATGGCAGGATATTGGGAATTATTATGGTGCAGGTGCACGAGCGCTAAATTGGCGGGAAAATCAATACGATCTTTATTTGAAATCTGGAAAAAATATCGGCGATCCTGTAGAGATTGCGGGAACAAAACCATCCTTTATAGAAGGCTTAAATTTAAAATCAAAAGTTATCTCTGCAGCAAAAGGAAGCGGTGATAACAATTATATTTATGTGCCCCTTAATGATCAATTCAGTTACGTAAGAGGTACGACACCAATTAACGAAAATTATTTTACCATTTCAGGATCGATGCCACAACCGGCTGTACAACTGGCTTTGACTCTGGAAGCCGCTTTAAAAGATCAACCGGTTGAGAAGATTGCAGCAAATTATCCGAAAGAAAATAATTTGCAAAAGGCGAAAGTTTTTTACACTTATACTTCACCGGTTTTGGACAGCATCATTTTTCATTTTCTCCGCCGCAGCATCAATTTATATGGCGAGGCGCTGATCAAAACGATGGCTTATAATTTTACAAAAGTTGGTAACACAGATAGCGGTGTAAACGTGATTCAAAATTTCTGGAAGGGTAAAGGAATTGAACCCTATGCAATAAATATTTTTGATGGAAGCGGCCTCTCTCCTTCCAACCGCGTTACCACAAAAGCATTGGTGACCGTGATGGAATATGCAAGAAAACAAAACTGGTTCCCTTCATTTTATGATGCGCTTCCTACAATCAGCGGTATTAAAATGAAAAGTGGTTCTATTAATGGAGTAATCTCTTATACCGGTTATTTAAAAGGAAAAAATAACAACCAATACACCTTTTCTTTTGTGATCAATAACTATGATGGCAGCGGGAATGCCGTGCGACAAAAGATGTGGAAGTTGTTGGGGATATTGTAGTGAAACGGTTAATATTTACCTATAGGATGTCTTTCAATTTCTCAATTACCACATTCACCTCTTCTTTTGTATTGTATTTGCTGAATGAAAAACGAACAGTTTGCTGATTGGAATTTGGAGCGATGGCATCGATTACATGGCTTCCTTTTTCCGCGCCAGAAGTACATGCGCTTCCGCCACTGGCGCAAATATTATTAATATCAAGATTAAAAAGAAGCATGTCTGATTTTTCTGTTTTAGGGAACGCAACACTTAAAACCGTGTAAAGAGATTTGCCATCCGGATCGCCATTGAAATGAACTCCAGGAATATTTTTTAGAAGACTTTCTTTCATATAATTTCTTACCTCTTTTATATGGTGGCTTTCTTCTTCTAAATTTTTTACAGCCAGTTCCAAGGCTTTTGCAAAACCAACAATTCCATAAATATTTTCAGTCCCTGCGCGCATTCCGCGTTCCTGGCTGCCACCATTTACAAAAGGATGAATTTTTATATCTTCATTAATATATAGAATTCCAACTCCTTTTGGTCCATGAAATTTGTGTCCGGCTGCATTAATAAAATGCACCGGAAGTTTTTTTAAATCAATCGGAAAATGCCCTACAGTCTGCACCGTGTCAGCGTTATAAATCGCATTATATTTTTTACAAAGTGCCCCTACTCTTTCAATATCTGTAATTGTGCCTATTTCATTATTTGCATGCATCAAAGTAACCAGGCATTTTTCTTCGCTCTCTTTTAATAAATTTTCAAGATCATCGTAATCAATTTGTCCGTTTGAAAATACTTTTACAAAAGATAATTTTATTCCGCAATCTTTTGATAAATGTTCCACGCAATGTAACGTAGCGTGGTGTTCCAGCGGCGAACTAATGATATGTTTGCAGCCCAAATCACAAACCGCAGCGTTAATCGCCGTGTTTGTGCTTTCGGTACCACCACTGGTAAAAAATATTTCAGCAGGATGTGCATTTAAAATTTTGGCAACTGTCTTTCTTGCATTTTCGATGGCCATTCTTGTCTCTCTGCCATAAGAATATATAGAAGAAGGATTACCAAATTTTTCTGTAAAAAAAGGCAGCATTTCTTCAAAAACCTCAGGATCGAGCGGGGTTGTAGCTGCATTATCAAAATAAATTCTCTTCATTTTTAGTTGGTTAACTAGTTTATTAGTTTATTAATTTATCGGGTGATTAGAAACCTTATTTATTTGTTTGTTTACTATTTATTCACTGGCAAACCTGCGCATCAACTCATGACTTCGTGAATATCTTTCATAATCTTTTTGGCTATGTTTTCGGCAGTAGTTTCAAAATTACTTTCAGAATAAATTCTGATGATCGGCTCTGTGTTGCTCGTTCTTAAATGAACCCAATCATTTCCAAATTCTATTTTTAATCCGTCTTCCGTGTTAATGGGATTGTTTTTATATTTATCCTTTATTTTTTTAAAAATATCTTTTACATCCAACGTCTTCTCAATGCTTATTTTATTTTTTGATATAAAATAATCAGGATAATTTCCTCTGAGTTGCTTGATACTTTTTTGCGAATGAGCAAGATGAGATAGAAACAAACCTATGCCTATCAAGGCATCGCGGCCATAATGAAAATCAGGAACGATGATTCCGCCATTTCCTTCGCCACCAATTACTGCGTTCACTTCTTTCATTTTTTTTACCACATTTACTTCGCCCACCGGAGAAGGAAAATATTCGCCACCATGTTTATGCGTAATTTCTTTGAGCGATTTTGTTGACGACATATTGCTCACGGTATTTCCTTTTCTATGTCTTAAAACATAATCCGCAACAGCAACCAATGTATATTCTTCCCCAAACATGCTTCCATCCTCACAAACGAAGCAAAGCCTGTCTACATCAGGATCTACAGCGATTCCTAATGAAGCCTTCTGCTTTACTACCTCGCTGCTAAGCGCGTTTAAATTTTTGGGAAGCGGCTCCGGATTGTGTTCAAATTTACCACTCACTTCTTCATTAATTACGATAATATCTTTTACCCCCAATGCTTTTAATAGAGCAGGAATATAAATGGCGCCGGAACTATTGATCGGATCTAAAACTATTTTAAACTTCGCTTTTTTAATTGCTTCAACATCTACCAGATCATAATTTACAACTTCGTCAATATGTTTTTGCAAATAAGAATCATCCTTTTTATAGGTGCCTGTTTTATCGATTGCAACAAAATTAAACTTCTCATTCTCCGCGATAGAAAGAATTTTTAGACCGGCTTCTGCGCTCAAAAATTCACCATCATTGTTTAGTAATTTCAGGGCATTCCATTCTTTTGGATTGTGGCTCGCAGTTAAAATGATTCCACCAGCAGCGCCTTCTTCTTTCACGGCAATTTCAACAGTTGGTGTAGTCGTAAGCCCAAGATCAATAACGTTAAACCCACATGCCATCAGGGTATTGGCACAAAGATCACTGACCATCTTTCCGCTGATTCTTCCATCCCGGCCAATCACAATTTTTTGTTTATCGGAGCGATCATTCAATGAAGTTGCAAACGCTGCAGTAAATTTTACAATATCCAAAGGAGTAAGATTTTCACCTGGTTTTCCGCCAATGGTTCCTCTTATTCCTGAAATACTTTTTATCAGTGCCACATAATAATTTTAAAGATGCAAATTTAATCCATTTATTGTTTTAATCAGCTAATCGGCCAGAGCATTTTACTCTTTATATTTTCCAAAAGATTTCAAAAAGCCAGATGCTGAAGATCTCAATTCATCGAAGTTGCCGGTGATCATTTTTTGATAATAATTGGAGAAACTAACAAATAAAATCAGTTTTTATTCTCTTTATTATCTATTTCATAGTCTCAATTTTCCATTAATTCAATCACATTTTTTATTTCATATTCAGGGCAACCGCCGGGGCAAGAAGCCACAAATGCACCAAGCGCGTTTGCAAAACGCAGTGCTTCTTCAGCTGAAGCTTTATCCATTAGTTTTGAAATAATAGCTGCAAGAAAAGCATCCCCACTTCCTACCGTATCGGCTACTGAAACTGTATAGCCATTATGATAATAAAATAAATCACTGATGCAAAGAATAGCGCCAGCGCTGCCTTTGGTGACAATAATGGTTTCAATCTGAAATCTTTCTTTTAACGATTTTATTTTGTCATCATCGTTTTTATAATCCTTATGCCATTTTGAAATTAATTGTAATTCGGCTGCATTCAATTTTAGCAGATCGGCCTTTTCCAATAGCTCTTTTAAAATTTTTTTGTCGAAATAAGGCGGCCGTAAATTAATATCAAGCATTTTTTTTTGCGCCAATTCAAGACAGCTAAATAGTGTATTTCTTGATTTGGTATTTCTGGTAATAAGGCTTCCAAAAACAAAATATTTTGCATCTCGTACCAAAGAAATTAATTCGTCGCGCCATTCAATAAAATCCCATGCTACCGGATTTACAATTTCATATTTCGCCTCATTATTTTCTTTGATTTTCACCAAAACTTTTCCTGTTTCAATTACTTTATCTATTTGAATAAACGCCGTTTCCATATTTTTTATTTTAAGTAATTGGATCAATTCTTTTCCTAAATTATCGGACCCAATTCTTGAAATAATTGCCGGATTTTTTCCAAGCATTTTTAAATGGTAGGCAACATTTACAGGAGCGCCACCCGCAACTTTTCCTTTCGGCAAAAAATCCCATAAAATTTCACCAAAACAAACTACAGGGAAATTTGATTTTACTTCTGACATTTTCAGTAATTAAAAATTATGCCTTGATTTAAAAAATTTTATGGCTCTTAAATAACGACAAACATAAAAATAATTATCACTAATGAATTTTTTAGTAAAAAATTTTATTCATGTTTTAGCTCTTTTTCTTTAATGGTAGCTTCTAATTTTTCTTTTTTCATTCCTACTCTAATAAAGCCAAAGAGACTCATATATATATTGGAAACCCAAACCAGTGCAAAGCCGCCAATCAAATATCCGCGCCAATCTGCGAGCAGCAAATGATATCCCGTAATGAATAAAAATAAAATTGTTACGTAATGGCTAAAACAATATTCGCAGGTGAAGAGGTAAAAAAATTTGCGCTGTAATAATTTCTCGCATCGCTTCGATTTTCTTAGACAATATTCCCGGGGTTCTTTAAACACTTCTTCGTGAGTAACAGTCCATGAAATGCAGGCGATTGCCATAGGAAGTAAAAAAAGATCGCGAACCTGGTTTGATAAATCCATATAATTAAATTGATTTATGAGAAAATGGAATAACTGCATCTTAAAGATCTTTTTTATATCGAAAGTTTATAATTACAATCAATAAATTAATAATCAGCGACACTGAATTTGCAAAAATAATTATCCAATCATTTATCCTGAAACCATACCAGATCCATAATGCAAGACCTGTAAATAATGTCGCAAGCATCCACATAGAAATATCAGAAGCTTTTTTTCCCTTTATTAATTTTAATAACTGTGGTAAAAGAGAAATGCCTGTGAAAATACTTGCCACTATTCCAATAATTGTCGTGCTATTCAAAACACTGATTTTACTTTACAATAAATTTGCGCCATTCATTTCCTCTTTCCTCAAATTCAATCCGGGAATAACTCTACTTAATAAAATACATGCCAGTTTCGCGGCGGGGCCGGGAAATTCTTATTAGTTAAAAGAAATTGGAAGGTTATCATAAGAATTATTGGAAGTTTTTGGCAACGGTTTTCGCCTACAAATAGCCGTTATAACTAAAAAATATTTCAGTTCAGTAAATACCAATAAATAAGTACTATACTTATTCTTATTCTTATTCTTATTCTTATTCTTGAGATATAAGCACTTTTGAAACGATCACTCATTTGGATTATTCAAGGTCACCGGTTGAGTGCGATAAGCATTTACATAAATGCCATTTTGGATCGCTGGCGTCCAGTGCGGGCCTTTTCTAATTGTACTTACGGCTATTTCGGCAAGCTTGGTTCCTTGCATTGTGGTCGCTTGCACATGACTTACATTTCCATTTTTATCTACAATAAACTGTACCACACAGGTACCATAATCGGCATCTGAAAATTCATCAAGTTGCTTCATAATGGCTTTTCTGATATAATATTGCCATGCCTGCGGGCCACCGGGAAATTGAGCCTCTATTTCTACGGATATAAACAAAATATCATCATGTGTTTTTTTACTGATCGGCGCGACTGTAACCTGCGAGCCTTTTATATCGGAAGGAGGAGCTGCAATTCCTGCAAAAGAAGTGCCATCCACAGTTTTCAAATCAATTTTTGCCTCTTCTAATTCTTTTACTTCAGGAGGAACTTCATTAACCAACGGATCTTTTACAATTATTGGAGGAGGAAATTTTTTAGTTTTTATATGAATAGGCGGAGGCGGTTTAAGAGGAAGAAGCTTCTGTATTTTATCGGGAGGAGCATTTTTCAGAATAGTAGCATTAGTTTTCAGGGGTATAATTATTTCATCTTTTTTACGATGAGCGAAAATATTGTAGGTAATCATAAAAACGAGAACAAAAAGGATGGTAGAACTTAGTGCAGTAGCGATTCTCCTGTTATATGTCTTGCGTAAATCATAAGCGCCGTATGCTTTATTTTTCGCTTCAAAAAGAATGTCAAGCAAGGCTGATTGTAAAATTTGGTTTGCTTCCATAACTTTATTTTTTTCTAAGACTCATGCATGAGAGAATTTCCATAAAATTATTTTAGAGCCAAATTTTTCCACAGGAAAAAAGATTGTGCGAATTGCGTTTATGCATGGCCGTTATACCATGATTTGAAAATATAAAAAGGCTTTGAAAATATAAAAAGGCTTTTTTTCTTTGTTTACTGTTATAAAATAAAAAAACCTCACAGTTTTGAAAAGCTGCGAGGCTTATAATACTTCTTTTTGATCTAATAAATCTATTTAAGTTTTGCCACCTGATCGTGATAAAATTTCACCGTTTCAATTACATCAGGCAAACTATGGTACCAATTCGATTCATGCTCGATAGAAAACATGCCACTGAAATGCTGGCGTTTTAATTCCTGAAAAATTGGAGGAAAATCAATTACTCCCTTTCCCACAATCGTATCGGCTGCTTGTGTGTCATTAAATTTGACAATATCTTTTAAATGCACTCCAAAAATATGTCCTTCCAGTTTTTTGAGTGCATCAACAGGATTTACGCCGTTCCTCGCCCAATGGCCAAGATCAGCGCATGAGCCAATGTTTGGATGGCCAACAGTAGCTGCCAAAACAGAATCAGGACTCCAGTAAACATTCGGTTTTGGATGATCGTGAATAGCCACTTTTATTCCGTAGGAACCGGCCATGCTATCTACCATATCCCATTGATTTTTCAGCGGTTCGGCAGTTATATAACTAAGCCCAAATTCTTTCGCAAGATCGAAAGCTTTTTTCCATTCTTCACGTGTGTGAGGCACAATAACACCCATCGCTACCATGTGAATTCCCTTTGACTCAAGCATTTGTTTCAATTTCGTTTTGCTTTCATCCGACATCCTGATGCCAAAACTATCTTTCATTCCTGCGCCCAAAGGCTGGCCCCAAAAGGCTTCGATATCTTTAACGCCCGCACTGTCTACTTTATCCAGTGCTTCAGCAAACGTGAACATTCTGAATGTCCACATCTGCACACCAATTTTCCAGTTATCGGTTACGTTTGCAGTATCCGTTTTTGTTGAAGTTGAATCAGTGTCAGAAGTCGTTTTCGAACCTGAAGAATTACATTTTGTAAGAGCCAAAATGCAAATAAGTCCAAGAAGTGTAAAAACAATCTTTTTCATTTTTTAAGTTTTAATTTTTTGTGGAAACAGCAATATACTCATTTAATTAAAAAAAATGTTTTACATCGAAATTTTTTATAAAAGTTTCATTTGGGAACTTAAAAAAAAAGAAAATAAATTTAGGCGCAACGTATTTTTATTTTAGCTTTCCTGAAATTATCACCTAACAGGTTTAATTTGGAATTCTTTCAGTAAAATATTTTATAAACTCTGTGTAACTTTTTATTATTTCAAAACTGCTTAACCACATCGAAATAAATTTGAATAGAATGATAACGAAAGAAAAAGGCCTGGCTGTTGAAAATGAATCGAGGCAAAAAGTAAATCAAAGAAACGCTGTCGCAGCGGGCTTCCTAGGCTGGACACTTGATGCTTTTGATTTTTTTATTCTCACATTTACTCTTGCTGCGGTGGCAAAAGATTTTAATAAATCTATTCCCGAAATTGCACTAACACTTACTGCGAGCCTCGTTATGCGTCCGGTCGGCGCTTTTATTTTTGGATTGTTAGCAGACCGGTTTGGAAGAAAAGGGCCGCTGATGATCTCTATTACTTTTTATTCAATCATAGAAATCTTTTCCGGACTTGCACCGAGTTATACCATCTTTTTATTATTAAGATTATTATACGGCATTGGCATGGGTGGAGAATGGGGCGTTGGCGCATCACTTGTGATGGAATCTGTTTCTGTAAAACGACGGGGATTTTTATCAGGACTTTTGCAGGAAGGATATGCGTTTGGATTTCTGCTTGCTGCTGCAGCTTACTATTTTGTTTTTCCTCATTTTGGCTGGAGAGCAATGTTTTTTGTCGGCGGATTGCCCGCTCTTTTAACTTTATTTATTCGTTCCAAAGTGAAAGAAACTGAAGCCTGGAAAACTAACAGAACCCGAAACTGGAAAGAATATGCAAGCGCTGTTAGGGAGAATTCAAAATTGTTTTTGTACCTGGTTTTGTTAATGTCTATGATGAATCTTATTTCTCATGGAACACAGGATCTTTACCCAACCTTTTTACAACAACAAAGGCATTTCAATCCTCATACAACAGCTGTAATTACCATGATTTCTATGGTCGGTGCTATTTTAGGCGGATTACTTTTTGGGCATTTATCTGATCTGTATGGAAGAAAAAAAATGATGGCTGCCGCAGTTATTCTCGCCATATTTATTATTCCAGCATGGCTGCTCGCAGGCGGAAGCTTTTGGATTGCAGTCGGTGCCTTCGCGATGCAATTTATGGTGCAGGGTGCTTGGGGAATTATTCCGGCACACATCAATGAATTATCTCCGGGGGCTTTGCGTGGATTCTTTCCGGGATTTGCCTATCAATTGGGTGTTTTGATCGCATCAGGAATTGTTTATGTAGAAGCAGTTTTGGCCGAGCATTTAAGTTATGCTACTTCGATGGAAATTTTAGCAGGATCTGTGCTGGTGTTAGGCGCGATCGTAATTCTTGCCGGGCCCGAAGCAAAAGGAATTCATTTTCACCATGACCAAATCGAAAAAACTGAAACTGCTTAATGCTTATTTTAAAAAATAAAAAGTATTATTTTTTTTTCATTTACCACGATTCTAAAATCAAATTTCTTTTGTAAGTGCTTCTACGGCCAGTAAATAACTTTTCAAACCGAAACCCGAAATAGTTCCGATACATTTTGAGGAAATGTGAGAATATTTTCTAAACTCTTCTCTTGCTTCTACGTTTGAAATATGAACTTCAACCACAGGAATTCTTATCGCTGCAATTGCATCGCCGATGGCGATTGAAGTATGTGTATAAGCGCCGGCATTTAAAACGATCGCATCCATTTTTTCGCCTGCCCTTTGAATTTCATTAACCAATTCGCCTTCTACATTACTTTGAAAATAATCAAAGTCAACGGTTTCATATTCTTTACGAAGTTTTTGAAAATAATGCTCAAAGGTTTCAGAACCGTAAATTCCAGGTTCTCTTGTACCAATAAGATTCAAATTCGGGCCGTTGATGATTGATATTTTCATTGAACAAAATTAAAGAAAATTGGGGTTCTGTATTTAAAGATTGCAGTAAACAAATAAATAATCAATAAACAAATAAACAATCAGGAAATTTATTTTACTCCTTTCCTGCTACCACAATTACAATCTCTCCTCTTACAGTTTTCTCACTAAAGTAATCATGAACTTCCTGTAAAGTTCCGCGTTTGTTTTCTTCAAAAACTTTTGTGAGTTCGCGGCTTACACAACACGGTCTTTCTGCACCAAAATATTCGATAAAATCTTTTAAAGTTTTTATTAATCGCATCGGACTTTCATAAAAAATCATGGTGCGTTCTTCAGTCGCCATCTTTTTTAGAAAAGTTTGCCGCCCTTTTTTTAATGGCAAAAAACCTTCAAAACAAAAGTTGTTCATCGGTAATCCGCTGTTCACCAATGCTGGAACAAACGCAGTTGCGCCAGGAAGACATTCAACTCTTATATCATTTTTTATACATTCTCTTACCAATAAAAAAGCCGGATCACTTACGCCGGGAGTTCCTGCATCAGTAATTAAGGCCATCATTTTTCCTGTTAATAATTGTTCCGTTAAATGTGCAATTATTTTGTGTTCATTGTGCTGATGATAAGGGGTTGTAGGCTTTTCAATTTCATAGTAACGGAGAAGCTTAGACGAAGTTCTCGTATCTTCTGCAAGAATAAGATCTACGGATTTTAAAACTTCAATTGCCCTGAAAGTGATGTCGGCCAGATTGCCTATTGGAGATGGAACGATGTAGAGCATTTTTTTAATGTGCTAATGTGCCCATGTGCTAATTGTTGATTAGCTCATTAAACGAATTGTAATAAAAAATTCTTCCATCACCGGATTGGCTAATAATTTTTGTGCTGCTTCTTCTGCAACTGCCCGTGCTTCTTCTGCTGAAGCAGCTTCCATACTGAGTTGTATGTGTTTCCCAATTCGAACATCATGGATACTTTTGATACCAAGACTGGCAAGTCCACCTAACACGGCTTTTCCCTGGGGGTCTAATAATTCTTTTAGCGGCATTATTTTTATTTCTGCAACAAAATTCATTCAGCTTTATTTTTTGAAATGGTTAAGGATAATAAAATATAAATTATGAAAACTACAGGAACTGCAATCCAATGCAAAAATAATGCAGCAATGATTGCAACCACTAATAAAATTATTTTAGGCAAATTGTTTTTAAGAGTAAGATCAGAAAATTTCAGAGACATCATACGATGATTGCTCACCATTAAATAACTAAGAACGATTATGACTACATACAAAAACCATTTATTAATGATGATATTGTTTACACTATTGATAAAATTAAAATGAAGAATCAGCGGAAAAGATGCAATTAATAATCCGACAGCAGGAACCGGAACTCCTTTGAAAGAATATTTTTGTGTTGTATCTAAATTAAATTTTGCGAGCCGGTAAGCTGCCGCACACGCAAGAATAAGCGCAGGTACTAAAAATAAAATAGAAACATCTAATCCATTTTCTTCTCTTGCAAAACTAAATTTCAATAATTGGTAAACAATAACCGACGGTGCTACACCAAAACTTACGACATCACTCAAAGAGTCCAGCTGCTTTCCCATCTCGCTTGTTGCTTTTAATAAACGTGCGACAAAGCCATCTAAAAAATCTATGACCGCAGCAATGATAATGCAAATGGCTGCCCAGCTTATCTTTTCAGGAATATTGAAACTGCTGTTGTACTGGTCATTTACATAAATAATCACGTTATTTGTTTGCAATGCAAATACAATTGCCATGCATCCAAAAAATAAATTGAGAAGAGTGAAGAGATTGGGAATTATTTTTTTCATAAGTTAATTAATGGCTTTTCATCAACGATTCAATCTCCTCCACGGTAATCGGAATATTTTTCATTAAATCTTTATTTCCGTTTTTTGTAATCCAATAATTATTTTCAATCCGGATTCCCATATGTTCTTCTTCAATATAAATTCCCGGTTCAATCGTGAAAACCATTCCTTGTTTTACCGGTTCATTTTTTGTTCCCAAATCGTGAACATCAATCCCTAAGTGATGAGAAATTCCATGATATAAATATTTTCTATAAGCCCTGTTTTCGGGATCTTCATTTTTGATATCGGCTTTCTTCAACAAACCGATTTTTTGAAAAATTTCTGTCGCTTTATCGGCCACTTTTTCTGTGTAATCATTGATGTTGATTCCTGGTTTTAAAATCGACGCGCAATAATAATGCAAATCAAGACAGGCGTTATAAACTGTCTTTTGTCTTCTGGAAAATTTACCATTTACCGGAATCGTTCTTGTAAGATCAGCCGAATAATTTCCATAACGTGCGCCAAAATCCATTAATATTAAATCGCCGTCTTTGCATTCCTGGTTGTTGTTTACATAATGCAAAATTCTTGCATTGTCGCCGCTTGCGATGATGCTTCCGTAAGCAGTTCCAGATGCGCGTTGCGACAAAAATGAATGCCAGATTTCTGCATCAATTTCATATTCCATCACACCTGGTTTTATGAATTTTAATAAACGCCTGAATGTGTTATCGGTGATGTCAATCGCTTTTTGCATCACTTCAATTTCCAACGGCGTTTTTATTGCCCGCAAGTCTTTTAAAATTTTTGCACTTCGTTTATAATTATGCAAAGGATAACGGTTACGCATATAGGCAGCATAACGATAATCCCGAACCGGCACTTCATTTGCTTTGCGATCGTTTTCATTTGTGTTCAAATAAATTGTGTCGGATAAATGGATCCATTGTTGCAGTAAACCTTCCAGTTCATCTAACCAAACAATTCTCTTCATTCCTGAAATTTCTTCCGCTTCATTTTTTCTTAGCTGGTGGCCGTTCCATTTTTCTTTTAGTTCATTGGGGCGAACCAAAACCAAAACTTCACGATATTTTTCATCAGGATTGCCAGGAAATAAAATCACCATCGTGTCTTCCTGCTCTATACCTGAAAGCCAGAAGAGGTCAGAGTTCTGAACAAATGGATGCAATGCGTCGCCATTGAAAGGTAATTCGTCATTGCTGTTGAAAATGGCAATAGAATTTTTATCCATTTTATCAATAAACCTTTTCCGGTTTTGAACAAAAATTTCAGAATTTAACGGTAAATATTTCATCTTATAATTTTTTATTTATACACAAATTGAATATCAAAATTGATTGAAAAGCAGAAACAAATTTTTATTGGCAGAATTTTCTGTTAATAAAAAATAACGCTTGCAATATAGTAAACAAACAAATATTGCTTGTTTCTATTTCCGCTAAATAAATTTTATTTCTTCTTTTGATTTCTCAAAATTTCAACAAGATGTAAAAGCTACACAATAAAAAAATGAAGTTTTTTTTGTTTTCAATAAATTCTAAAAACCCATATCATTTTATCTAATCATTACACAATTTTATTAAAGATTAACTGACGCAAAATTAAAACCATAAGATACGAACAAAGCAAATTGAGCGCTTTTCAAAAACCCGAAAAATTTGAATAATTAACTTCGCATTTTAAACCAAAAAAAAGATTTCATGTCAGTACCAACAATGTTTAAAGTGCCCGGAAACATGTTATTTTCTTTAGGCTTGCCTTTAGCAGAAAACACTTTTTATCAGATGGATCCGGAAGAATTAATAGAGCAATGTTTGGAAAGAAATGAAGGAGTTTTAAACGACACAGGAGCGCTGGTAATTAACACCGGAAAGTTTTGTGGCCGCTGCCCAAAAGACCGGTTTATTGTGAAGGACAAAATCACCGCGAACGCCGTTGACTGGAATGAAATTAATCAACCGATTGAAGAAAAATATTTCGATTCTCTTTATAGAAAAATGATTGAGCATTTAAGAAATAAAGAAATCTGGATAAGAGATTCTTACGCCTGTGCCCATCCGGAATACCGGTTGAACATTAGAAATATAAATGAAGATCCATCAAGCAATTTATTTGCATACAACATGTTTTTGAGGCCTTCAGAAAGGGAGCTCGATCATTTTAATCCCGATTGGTACATCATTCATGCGCCGTCATTTTTTGCCAATCCAACGATTGATGGAACGAGACAAGGAAATTTTACGATTATCAGTTTCACAAAAAGAGTAATTCTGATTGCGGGTTCAGCATACACTGGCGAAATAAAAAAAGGTATTTTTTCTATCCTCAATTTTGTGTTGCCATATGACAGAAATGTGCTGAGTATGCATTGTTCCGCCAATGTTGGGAAAGAACATGATACGGCCATTTTTTTTGGATTGAGCGGAACAGGCAAAACCACGCTGAGCGCAGACCCCTCAAGAAATTTAATTGGTGACGATGAACATGGGTGGACAGAAAATGCTGTCTTTAATTTTGAAGGTGGATGTTATGCTAAAACGATTGATTTGAGCCAAGAAAAAGAGCCGGAAATTTATAATGCCATTCGCCCCGGAGCGCTGGTAGAAAATGTTACTTTTTTTGAAGGAACAAATAAAATAGATTTTGCCAGTAAAAAAGTTACCGAGAACACAAGAGTCAGTTATCCGCTCAGTTTTATCAGTAATGCTTTGCATCCTTCCATCGGCGATATTCCAAAAAACATTTTTCTTCTGACCGCTGATGCTTATGGAATTTTACCACCAATCAGTAAACTTTCTCCAGGCCAGGCAATGTATCAGTTTATCAGCGGTTATACAGCAAAAGTTGCAGGAACTGAAGATGGTGTGACCGAGCCAAAACCTGTGTTTAGCGCATGTTTTGCTTCGCCTTTCATTCCATTACATCCTGCAAAATATGCCGAAATGTTTGGCAAAAAAATGAAAGAAAACCAGGTGAATGTCTGGATGGTAAACACCGGTTGGAGCGGCGGCCCCTATGGCGTTGGCAGCCGCATGAAATTATCTTATACAAGAGCAATGATCTGCGCGGCGCTGGAAGGGAAACTTGATAATGTCGATTATGAAACCAATGCTGTTTTCGGAATGAAGATGCCGAAAAGTTGTCCTGGCGTTCCATCTGAAATTTTAAATCCTCGTAACACCTGGAAAGACAAAAATGATTATGATCAAAAAGCAAAAGAACTTGCAAAAAAGTTTGTAGAAAATTTTAAAAAATTTGCTGAACAGGCTAATGAAGAAACTTTAAAAGCAGCGCCGGTAATAGACTAAAACAATCCATACAATTGTGCATCTATCTGGTTGATGATAATCCCCAAATCTTCTTCGTTTTCTGCAAATTTATTTTTGTCTGCATCAATGATTAGCAATGGCCCTTCTTTATAACCTTCAATCCATTTGTTGTAAAAATCATTCAGCTTTTTTAAATAATCGAGCCGGATATTTTCTTCATACTCGCGTCCGCGTTTTTGAATTTGGGCAACAAGAGTTGGAACCGAAGCATTCAAATAAATCAACAGGTCCGGCGGTTGAACCATTGATTTTAACGTTTCAAAAAAAGAATAATAATTGGTAAAATCTCTCTTCGTCATCAACCCCATGTCATGAAGGTTGGGCGCGAAAATATTGGCATCTTCATAAATTGTTCTGTCCTGAATTACGGTTTCTGTACCGCGTTGAATTTCCAGCAATTGATTGAGCCGGCTGTTTAAAAAAAATATTTGCAAATTGAAGCTCCATCGTGGCATCTCATCATAAAAATCATTGAGGTAAGGATTGTGATCTACATCTTCAAATTGCGGGATCCATTTATAATGTTTGCTCAACAATTCAGTCAGCGTAGTTTTTCCTGCACCAATATTTCCTGCGACCGCAATGTGTTTTGGTTTTTTTGATTTGGCCATTTTCTGGTTTTGAATTTATATTTTTTCAAACAATTTAGTTATTTTTTTGCAGCTTTCAGATTTCAAAGAAAATAATTCAATCCCATCGCATTTCTGACCATCTTCATCGTTACTTCTGCGTTTGCAATTGATTTTTCTGCGCCTTGTTTCATTACTTTTTGTAAATATTTTTCATCGCCTAAAATAGTATTTATCTTTTCACGGATGGGGGAAATGAATTTTACCATATCTTCTGCTAATTGCTTTTTCATATCGCCATAGCGAATCGAACAATTATTAAATTTTTCTTCAAAATATTCCAAAGTTTCTTTTGTGCTTACCAATTTCATCAGCAAAAAAATGTTTTCTATATAATCCGGCTTCACTGAATTATTTTCCTTAGGGCCATTGTCAGTCGTGGCTTTCATGATTTTTTTCCTGACTGCATCTTCTTCATCCGAAAGATACAATGTAGCCATTTGATTTTCACTTTTACTCATCTTTCCGGTTCCATCCAATGAAGGAACTTTCACCAATTCATGATTAAAATTAAAAGCAAAAGGTTCTGGAAAAACTTCTCCGTAACGATGATTAAACCGGTTGACATAATTTCTGGCAATTTCTAAATGTTGTTCCTGATCTTTTCCGACGGGAACAAAATTTGCTCGGTGAATTAAAATATCCGCAGCCATCAAAACAGGGTAAGTTAATAAACCGGCATTAATATTATCCGGATGTTGCCGTATTTTATCTTTAAAAGTCGGAGTCTTTTCTAACTCACCTTTATAAGCGAGCATGTTTAAATAAAGATATAATTCTGAAGTCTGGTATAAATGACTCTGGCAATACAAAGCCACTTTTTCCGGATCAAGCCCACACGCGATATTTTCTGCTAAAACCCGATGAACATTGGCTTTCAGGCCCGAAGTATCCGGATGTGTTGTGAGCGAGTGTAAATCAGCGACCATAAAATAACATTCATAATTTTCCTGCATTTTTACATAATTACGAATGGCTCCAAAATAATTTCCGAGGTGTAAATACCCCGTGGGCCTTATGCCGCTCATTACAATTTCTTTCTCCTTTTTCATACGGTGGCGAAGATAAAATAAAATCATTTTTCATTTTCATAATTGCAGTTATGAGACCGCAGTAAACAACAAATAACGTTAATTCCGGCTTTTACTATTTGTTTAAAAAAATGATAAACGGAACAAATGCGGCGACAAGCGACAAAGGATAAAACTATAAACTGATTATATTTGTCAGATGAATGTGAATGATGCTTTAATTGAGAAACTCGCTAATCTTTCAAGGCTCGAATTTAATGAAGAAGAAAAGGAGGAAATAAAAAATGATCTTGAAAAGATGATTGGTTTTATTGATAAATTGAACGAATTAGATACAACCGGCGTGGAGCCTTTGTTGCACATGAGCGATAATGTAAATGTTTTTAGAAATGATATTGTAGACGGACAAATAAGCAGAAAAGATGTTTTTAAAAATGCGCCTTTGCATGATGATGAATTTTTTAAAGTACCGAAAGTGATTAAGAAATAACGGGCTAAACAGCTAATGCGCCAATCATATTTAACCAATCAGCCAATAAATGACTTCAATAATCGAATTAGAAAATATCCAAAAAAGTTACTACCTGGGAAAGCAGGAATTAAAAGTACTGAAAGGCATCAGCCTTGAGATTTTTAAAAATGAATATGTTGCTTTGATGGGGCCAAGTGGAAGTGGAAAATCAACGTTAATGAATTTACTTGGTTGCCTCGACTCTCCCACTGCAGGAAAATATATTCTGAATGGCGAAGATGTGAGTAAAATGCAGGACGATGATTTGGCCGATGTTCGCAATAAAGAAATCGGTTTTGTGTTTCAGCAATTTAATTTATTACCGCGTTTAACAGCCGCAGAAAATGTAGCGCTTCCATTAATTTATAATGGCACTTCAAAAAAATCACGTACCGAGCTTGCGCTTGAAATGCTTGACAGGGTTGGGCTAGCGGATAGAAGCCATCATAAACCAAATGAATTATCAGGCGGACAAAATCAGCGCGTAGCGATCGCACGGGCCTTGGTAAATAATCCTTCAATTATTCTTGCGGATGAACCTACTGGAAATCTTGATTCAAAGACTTCTGTAGAAATCATGAACATTTTTGACAAAATTCAAACGGAAGGAAACACGGTAATTTTGGTAACGCATGAAGAAGATATTGCCGAATTTGCACATCGCATCATTCGCTTAAAAGATGGTGTTATTGAAAGCGATCGTCTGAATGAAAAGAAAACTGTGACGGTTGGATAAAACTTGTATGTTCCCGACTTGTCTTTCATTAAAAAAATATTTTGTAAAAAGCTTTTATGCTTTTGATGATTTGACAACTTTTAAATAGTAAACAAACAAAAAACTTGTTTCTTTAATTTCGCATTTTTTTAGCTAATCCACCCATTTTTTTTAATTTTCAATCAAAATAAACCGATACAATTATGGCAATGAAAATTTATACCAAGACCGGAGACGCTGGAAAGACAAGCCTTATCGGCGGCACGAAAGTTTTAAAAAGCGATGCACGCATAGAAGCGTATGGAACGGTTGATGAATTAAATTCTCACATCGGCCTGGTTTCAGATTTTTGTAATGACGATCATGCAAAAAACATTTTAAAAGAAATCCAGGATCGCCTTTTTACAATTGGTTCTGAGCTTGCCTGTGATCCGAATAAAAAAGTGAATATGCCTATCCCCGATCTTCATGAAAGCGATGTTGAACTACTCGAAAAAGAAATGGATGAAATGGACACAGAATTACCTGTGATGAAAAATTTTATTTTACCCGGCGGACTTCCAGTTGTTTCCTTTATGCATGTGGCACGTTGTGTTTGCAGGCGCGCAGAAAGATGCTGTGTAAATTTGAAAGAAAATGGCAGCGAAGTGAATCCTTTAATTATAAAATATATTAACCGCCTGAGCGATTATTTATTTATGTTGGCTCGATATACCGGCATGAAAAATAATGCACCTGAAATTACGTGGAAGGCGCGTGTTTAAAGACTTTTATGCTGAATCAGATTAAATGACATTAAATTGAACGACTGACATTTAAAACTTTACTAACTTAGTATAGTCTTTTTTCTCTTATTCATTCAGTTAAAAATTCTTTTATGATTATCGTACACGACATTTTTATTTGTAAGCCCGGACAGGCTTCAAAGTTTGCCAAGCTTTTTAAGGAAGTGATGGCTGATAACGAGAATCTGGTTCATATTATGACGGACCTGACGGGCAGCTTCAACAAAGTAGTAATGGTAACTAATTATGATACCCTTACTGCCTATGAACAAAGCTTTGAAAAATACATGCATGGTAGCGACGAAGCGAAAAAGATGAAAGAAAAAATGCAGGGATATCAGGAAATGTATCTGACCGGTTCAAGAGAAATTTACCAGGTTAGCTAAAAAGCTTAATTTAAAAAAAAACGATTATTCCTTTATTTACTCCAACAGTCAATTTGCTGGTGAGTCAGATGGCTTGTTGGTAAAGTAAAAAAATCTTCGGCAATATTCAAACAAACATTTTCATCTCGTCATAATTTTGTGTCTTTTATCATCAAAACCGATTTTATGGATTGCTCTTTTAAATGCAAAAACTCCTTGCGGTCGGCGTCGTTGCCAAAATTTTGAAAATCCTGCTCCGTATCAAACTTAACCAGATGAATTTCATAAGGCTTATCCATATGATATTCGATAAAGCTTGCATCAGTGGTCCTCAGCAGGCAATATAAGCCGGCCACTTGTATTTTTGAATTGCCGGAAAAGTAACGTCTTCAAATTGATGAAATATAGCTTCCCGGCCTTATTTTAGGTAAACTAATTGCGTTATAAATATCATGTCGTTTTTTTAGTTTTACTCTATAATTTCCATTTTCGTCATTTTAATTTTGCAGGCCGGCTATTACTACGATCCGCGCAAAATCTTCTCCATCTTCCTGCCCTTCGCCAACTCATCCACCAACTTATCCAGGTAGCGAACCTGCTGCGTTAAAGGATTTTCAATTTCCTCTACACGATACCCACAGATTAGGCCGGTTATAAGGTGCGCATTTGGGTTAAGCGAAGCGTGTTGGAAGAATGTTTCAAAAGTTGCATTTTCATCTATGAGTTCCTGCTGCTTCTCGTTATCAAAACCTGTTAACCAATTGATCACATGGTTCAATTCCTCTTTCGTCCTGCCTTTCTTTTCCACTTTAGCCAGATACAAAGGATAGACCGAGGAGAAGGTCATTTTTGCGATACGCTGGTCGTGTGCGTTGGAATCGTTCATACTTGTATTTTTAGCGAATCTTTTATAAACCTTTTAGCAGTAGGCGTTTCATCGGTCGGTTACTTTGTTGTCTTACTACCCATTTGTGCGCCTAATTTTTCGTATTCAATATCGTTTGGTTCCCATAATTCCAATTTGTTTCCTTCAGCGTCAAGAATATGCACAAATTTACCATAGTCATACGTTTCTATAGTGTCCAAAATAGTTACTCCGTTTTTTTTCAATTCTTCTACAAGTGTTTCTAAATTGTCAACCCGATAATTTACCATAAAATCTTTTGTCGAAGGCTCAAAGTATTTTGTTTTTTCACCAAAAGGACTCCAATTTGTATATCCTTTCTTTGTGCTGTCCACGCCTTGCCGCCATTCAAAAACTGCTCCGTATTGGTTGGTATTTAATCCAAGATTGGTTTGATACCATTCTCTCATTTTCTGAGGGTCTTTGCATTTGAAGAAAATGCCGCCAATGCCTGTTACTTTTTTCATTTGTTTTTGTTTGTTGGATTGATTTGTTGTAATTGTTTTAAATGCAAAACCGAAAAAGAATGATATCGCAATTACTAAAACTATGAATGCTGCCTTCTTCATTTTGTCTGATTTTGTGTTGAAGATAATACAAAAAGCTGTTTTTTATTCGTCTGCTGGAATGTAGCCGTTTGATATCAAGCACTTTCGTTTTCATCTTAGCATTTATCAAACATAACGGGTCACTAATAGACGAAAATTACATGAGTTTCAGCGTTCATTTTATAAAGTAAAAATAAAAACCTTTATCGGTAATTTATGGCACTTTTAACCAGTCTGCATATTACTTTACACTGAATTAGCTTACCTTTGCGCACTAAAATTAAAAAAAATTAATGAATGAATTTGAAGGCTTAGGCCTAAATGAAAGCCTCGTAAAAGCGGTTAATGATCTCGGATTTACAACTCCCACACCCATTCAAGCAAAAGCAATTCCAATCCTACTTTCAGGAACTACAGACTTTGTCGGTCTTGCACAAACAGGAACCGGAAAAACTGCGGCGTATGGTTTGCCATTGTTACAATTAATAGATCCGGCGAAAAAATTTCCGCAGGTTTTAATAGTTTGTCCTACCCGTGAATTGTGTTTGCAAATTTGTAATGATATACAGGAATATAAAAAATATGCTAAAAATATCAATGCCGAACCGGTTTACGGCGGCGCATCAATTGTGATGCAAATCCGCGCTTTAAAAAAAGGCGTGCACATTGTTGTAGCAACTCCCGGAAGGTTGATTGACATGATTGAAAGAAAAGCAATTGATCTCGAACAAGTAAAATATGTTGTGCTTGATGAAGCCGATGAAATGTTGAATATGGGTTTCAGGGATGATATCGATTTTGTTTTGAAAAATACCGTAAACCGTGAAAGCACGTGGCTTTTCAGCGCTACAATGCCTTCTGAAGTAAGGGCAATTTCTAGAAAATTTATGCATGATCCGCAGGAAGTAACCGTCGGCAAAAAAAATACGGCTAATGCAAATATTGATCATCAATATTTTATTACACCCGCACATTCACGCTTTGAAACTTTAAAAAGACTGGTAGATTTTAATCCGGGCATGTACGGGATTATTTTTACCAGAACCAAAATCGATGCTCAAAATATTGCGGAAAAATTATCAAAAGAAGGTTATGATGTGGAATCATTGCATGGCGATCTTACTCAACAGCAGCGCGATCGCGTGATGAACCGCTTTCGCAATAAAGATTTACAAATCCTGATCGCTACGGATGTTGCTGCAAGAGGAATTGATGTAGAAGGCGTCACGCATGTTATAAATTTTGAACTTCCAGATGACATGGAAGTTTACACACACAGAAGCGGACGAACAGCACGCGCCGGCAAAAGCGGTATTTGCATTTCAATTTGCCACAGCCGCGAATCTTTTAAAATTCGCCAGCTAGAAAAAATGGTGAATGCACAATTTCATAAATCAGATATTCCAAGCGGCAAAGATGTTTGCCGCAAACAGTTTTTTTATTTTATGGATAAATTGATCAACACAGATATTTCAAACAAATCGTATGAAACTTATATGACTGATTTGGAAAAAAAGTTTTCAGAAATTAGTAAAGAAGAAGTGCTTAAAAGAGTGGCTGCACTTGAGTTCGATCATTTTTTAAAATATTATGAAAACGCGGAAGACTTGAATGCAAGAGCCGATTTCAAAGAAAGACGCAATGAAAATATTCGCCGCGAACATAATGAAAGAAGAGAAAGGCCGACTTACGAAAGAGACGGAGGATTTACAAAATTATTTATCAATCTCGGTACAAAAGATGGTTTTTATAAAGCCAGCTTTTTACAGTTTATTCTTGACGAAAGCAATCTGAAAAAAGAGGTGCTTGGCAGAATTGATTTGCGCGAAATGAATGCCTGGGTTGAAGTTGACAAATCCGCAGCAGCAAGAATGATTAAAAGCCTTGACGGAAATTCATACAACGGCCGCCAGGTAAGAATGAACGAAGCCGATGGCGGCGGTGGAAACAGAAGGCCTTTGCGCGATAGCAGAAAACGCATTCCGATGAGAGAAAGAAGATGATTTTTAAAAGAATTTTTTAGATAAATCTTAAAGCACATGCTTTGAGATTTTTTATTTTAGCATAGTTTACTGCATTAGCACACTAGCTAATTTTTAAATCTTTCCATATTTTTTATAATAAGCAATCAACATCCCGACAACTGCATTGTAGCTATGCATTCCTTTTGGTTGATTATTTAGTTTTAAATAATTTCCATATATCCAGTTGATTGCAGGTTCTAAAAAGCTTTTGTGAGCTTGATCAAATTTTTGTAATTCACGAATATCTTGTTTCACTTCCGGGATCAATTGTTGCAGTGTTTGCATCGCAGAAACAGAATCAAAATAATAAACTTCGCGGTTGGTATAAAGAAAAAGATCAAAATATGTGGAGTAATGAAACAGTGTGTCGTGCGAATTCGCTGCTGCCAGATAACCGACAAAATTTGCTTCGTTTTCTTTTGCATAACCAAGCTGATGAGCCATCTCATGGGTTGCTATGTAAGGATGCAGAAATTTCGGAACAGTTGAGTTGACCTGCGCTTCGCCGGTAAAGGGATTGTAATAACCGGTGAATCCAAGATAGTCGCCAGGCGTCCCATACAATGAAGATTTTACTGAAAGATTTCTATAATGAAGAAAAGGAAAAATCTTTTCTGCTTCATCATAACTTTTTTCTGCTCTTTTGATTAATTCTTTTTTTGAAGGATAAACTTCATGCCTGTTTATTATTGAAATTTTAGAAGCATTTACCTTTTCTAATAAAATTTTCTGAAGCGTGAGCAAATCAGCCGTATCATATTGCAAATCGGTCAAATTCAATTGCGATATGATCCCTTTGCGATCATAATTTATCCCCCAAAAAATATTGAAAATGATATAAATAAAAGCGAAGCGCAAAAGCATAATTAAACACTTTCTAAAAACGATTTTTTTGGTAACGGCCTTTTTAAAAAGCAATCTTACATTCTTAATTATTTTCCAGACGATCCAGCATCCAACTAATAAATATAAAATATCACCAACGCTAAAAGGGATCCAACCAAAAAGAAAACGAAGGATTTTGGAAAAAGAAAAATAGAATTGAGAAGTGTAAAAAGTTTCAACTCTACTTTTATCAGCCGAAAAAATTTTGATCAAAGCAATCAGTAAAAAAACAATAATCCATAGGTTTTTATTTTTTCTCAAATATCTTATTACACTCATAAAGAAATTATTTCCCTTCGCTTATTTTCTATTCATCATTTTTACGAAGTTATTATTAAAATCCGGTTCGGATTAAAATCACGATTTCCTAAAAGCTATTCTTTTCTAAAAAATTCATTTTATTTGCATGTAAGCTTAAAAGATTCATTGAATTTCCTTACCTTCGCAGCCCTTTAATTTTGAGTTATGGGTAACAGCCGTGAATATGACATTGCCTTTGTAGGATTAAAACCCGGAGTCCATGAGTTTAATTATCAGGTAGACGATAAGTTCTTTGCTAATTATAAGGAAACAGATTTTAATAATTGCTATGCCTCTGTAAAACTGACGCTCGAAAAAAACAACTCTTTTATGTTGTTGAAATTTGAGATTGGAGGAAGCGTAAATGTAATTTGTGACCGTTGCGGCAATACTTTGCCGATGGATCTTTGGGATGAATTTAAACTGGTTATTAAGCAGGTTGAAAATCCGGAGGAAATGAATAAAAATGAGGAAGATGCCGATGTGTACTACATTTCAAGAACTGAAAGCCATATTCATCTCGCCGACTGGATTTACGAATTTGTTTTATTAAGTATACCGAACCAGCGTATGTGCAGTGAAGAAGAAATGGGTGGGCCGCAATGCAACAAAGAAATTTTAGCGATGCTAAAAAAAATGAAATCAACAGTAACTGAAAATAATCATCCTTTTGAAAAAGGATTAGAACAATTTAAAAAAAAAAACAATAATTAATCATATTTAATCTACGGTTATGCCAAATCCAAAGCGCAGAAACAGTCAACAACGAAGTGCAAAAAGAAGAACACATTATAAAGCAACAGCTCCTACTTTGAGCACCGATGCCACAACAGGCGAAACTCACCCACGTCATCGCGCACACATCAGCGAAGGGAAATTAT